>JACCDY010566567.1_pt1 | contig 16349 bp, 9 predicted proteins | sample 7446391 | NCBI WGS metagenome assembly JACCDY01 (sample SAMN15323451, study PRJNA562643) | freshwater metagenome | isolation source: river surface water | place: USA:Blue River Watershed | collected 2017-08-18
AGGCCGGGGATGGTGCGCAGGTCCCGTTCCACCGCCATGGCCGCGGCCGACAGGGCCTGCGGGTCTTCGCCGGTGAGGACCAGGATGTACTTCTCCCCCGAGCCGCCCAGGCCCACCTTGCTGCGCACCCCGGGCACCTGCTCCAGCGCCTGGCGGATCTGGTTCTCGATGCCCTGCTTGCGCGGCCGCTCGGTGCGCTCGGACAGCAGGATGGTGAGCGTGGCCTTGCGCACCTCGGCGGCGCCCGAGGCCGCGAACGGGTCGGTGCCGGCGCTGCCGCCGCCAATGGTGGTGTAGACGCTGCGCACGTGCGGCACGCCGGCGATGAGGCCGCGGGCCTGTTCGGCCGTGGCCAGGGTCTGCGCCAGCGTGGCCCCGGGCGGCAGCTCCAGGTACACCTGGGTCTGCGAGTTGTCGTCCGGCGGGATGAAGCCGGTGGGCAGCAGCGGGATCAGCGCGATGGAGCCGAAGAAGAACAGCGTGGCCAGCACCATGGTCGCCACGCGATGGCGCAGGCACCACTGCGCCGCCACCAGGTAGCGGCGCAGCCAGCCGGGCTCCCGGTGCGCCGCGGCCACGGGCCGCAGCAGGTAGGCTGCCATCATCGGCGTGAGCACGCGCGCCACCACCAGCGAGGCGAACACCGCCAGCGCCGCGGTCCAGCCGAACTGCTTGAAGAACTTGCCCGCGATCCCGCTCATGAAGGCCGTGGGCAGGAACACCGCGATCAGGGTGAAGGTGGTGGCGATCACGGCCAGGCCGATCTCGTCGGCCGCCTCCATCGCGGCCTGGAACGGCGTCTTGCCCATGCGCAGGTGGCGCACGATGTTCTCCACCTCGACGATGGCGTCGTCCACCAGGATGCCCACCACCAGCGACAGCGCCAGCAGCGTCACCACGTTGATCGAGAACCCCAGCAGCCACATGCCCAGGAAGGCCGGGATCACCGACATCGGCAGCGCCACCGCCGACACGAAGGTGGCGCGCCAGTCCCGCAGGAACAGCCACACCACCACCACGGCGAGGATCGCGCCCTCGTACAGCAGGTGCAGCGAGCCCTGGTACTCCTCCTGCACCGGGGTGACGAAGTCGAAGGCCTGGGCCAGCTCGATGTCGGGGTGGGCGGCGCGCAGGTCGTCGAGCGCGCGGCGCACACCCTCGCCCACGGCCACCTCGCTCTCGCCCTTGCTGCGCGCGACCTCGAAGCCGACCACCGGCTTGCCATCGAGCAGGGCCGCGGCGCGCGGTTCGGCGATGGTGTCGGTGACGGTGGCCACCTCCTGCAGCCGGAGGCTGCGCCCGCCGGAGATGGGCACCTGCAGCTGGCCGACCTCCGCGGCCGTGCGGACCGTGGCCAGGGTGCGCACCGGCTGCTCGCCACCGCCCAGGTCCGTGCGCCCGCCGGCGCTTTCGAGCTGCACCTGGCGCAGCGCGCGCGAGACCTCGGCCACGGTGGCGCCCAGGGCCTGCAGCCGTTCGGGCTGCAGGGCCACCCGGACCTCGCGGTCGACGCCCCCCACGCGGGTCACGGCGCCGACGCCGCGCACCGCCAGCAGCTTGCGCGAGACCTCGTTGTCCACGAACCAGGACAGGGCCTCGTCGTCCATGCGCGCGCTGCGGATGGTGTAGGCCAGCACGGGCTGGCCTGCGAGGTTCAGCTTGGTGATGGCCGGGTCCCGCAGGTCGGACGGCAGGTCCGCGCGGATGCCCGACACCGCCGAGCGCACGTCGTCCACCGCCTCCTGCACCGGCTTTTCCAGGCGGAATTCGGCGGTGATGGTGGCCACGCCGTCCTGCACCCGTGTGGTGATGTGCTTGAGGCCCTGGATGGTGGCGATGCTGTTCTCGATCTTGCGCGCGACATCGGTCTCCATCTGCGCGGGCGAGGCACCGGGCAGGCTGGCGGTCACGCTGACCGTGGGCAGGTCCAGGTCGGGGAAGTTCTGCACCTTCATCGCCGAGAAGCCCAGCATCCCGGCGAAGGTCAGGAGGACGAACAGCAGGAAGGCCGGGATCGGGTTGCGGATCGACCAGGCGGAGACGTTCATGGCGGGCTCCGGCCGTTCACTTCGCGGCCCGGGGGGCCGAGGCCGGCGCGGCGGGGGCCGGGGCCTGGACCACGCGGACCAGGTCGCCGTCGTTGAGGAAGCCGCCGCCGGCAGCCACCACCCGCGCATCCTCCGGCAGGCCGCTGCGGATCTCGATGCGCTCGCCCGCCACGCGGCCCGTCTGCACCTTCACCAGGCTGACCCGGTTGTCGGGGTTCACGCGCATCACGTAGCTGAAGCCCTCGCGCACCACCACGGCCGATGGCGGCAGCGTCAGCGCCGGGACGGCCCCGAGCTGGAACTCGCCGCGGGCGAACATGCCCGGCAGCGCCGGGGCGGAGGCGGCGTCCGCCTTCACGTCGACATAGACCAGGGCGTTGCGCGTCTGCAGGTCCACGGTGGGACCGATGGTGCGCACCCGGCCCTGCAGCGTGGCGCCGCTGGCCGATGTGACGCGCGCGGGCGTGCCGGGCTTGAGCCGGCCCAGCTCGGCGCTGGTCACCTCCGCGCGCCACTCCAGCCGCCCCTGGCGGATCAGGCGGAACAGTTCGGTGCCGGCGCCCACCACCGCGCCCACGGTGGCCGAACGGGCGGAGATGATGCCGTCGTCCGGCGCCAGGACCTGCGCCTGCGACAGGCGCACCTGCTGCGCCTCGAGGCTCGCCCGCGCCGCCTGCAGCCGGGCCTGGGCCGTCTTCTCGCCCGTGAGGTACTGGTTGATCTGCGCGGCCGACAGCGCGCCGGTGGCCTGCAGGGTGCGCGCGCGCTCCGCGTTGGCCGCGGCTTCCGCGGCGGCGGCCTCGGCCTCGGCCAGGGCCGCGCGCGCCTGGGCCGCTTCCGCGCCCAGCGTGTCGGTGGCGAAGGTGGCCAGCACCTGGCCGCGCTTGACCCGGTCGCCCACGTTGACCCGCACCTCGGTCAGGCGCTGGCCGTTGGCCTGCGCGCCGATGCTGGCTTCCTGCCAGGCCGCGAGGTTGCCGTTGGCCGCCAGCACCTGCGCCAGCGGGGCCCGCTGGGGGCTGACCAGGGCCACGCTGAGGGCCGGCTTGCCGGCTGCGGCCGGCGCGGCGGGCTTCCTGTCTTCCTGCGCGATGACGGCGGTGGCGCCCAGGGCGGCCAGGGCCGCGGCCAGCAGGGCCAGGGGGAGGGGACGGAACGTGGGGTTCATGGGGGAGTTCGTTTCATTGCCAGCCGCCACCGGCGGCGCGGTACAGCTGTATCCAGGCGTTGTTCATGTCGCGCTCCAGGCCGGCCACCGCGGTCTGCGCCGCCAGCTGCGTGCGACGGGCGTCCTCCAGCTCGACGAGGCTGGCCAGGCCGGCGCGGTAGCGGGCCTCCGTGGCGATGAAGGAGGCGCTGAAACCCTGCGCGGCGTCGCGCGCCTCGCCGATCCGGGCGCGGGTGCTTTCCACGGCGACCAGGGCCTGTTCGACTTCGCTGACGGCCTGCCGGACGCGGGCGCGGTACAGGTCCGCCGCCTCGTCGTAACGGGCTTGCGCGGCCTCGACGGCGGCCGAGCGTCGGCCGCCGTCGAACAGCGGCAGCGACAGCGCGAGCGGGCCCAGGGACCAGGTCTGGGCATCGGTGGTGACGCCGCCGGTGCGCACCTGTCCCGCGGCGATCGAGCCGGCCAGGGACAGCCGGGGCAGCCGGTCGGCCTGGGCCGAGCCGACCTCTGCGCGGGCGGCTGCCACGGCCAGCTCGGCCTGGCGCAGGTCGGGCCGTTGCGACAGCACCTGCGCGGGCAGGGCGGACACCGCGAACAGGGACTCGGCAGGCGGCGCCGCGGCGGTGACGGCCAGCCGCGCGCGCAGTTCGGCCTCTGCCACGCCGGTCAGCGCCACCAGCGCCTTGCGCTCGACCTCGCACTGGGCCTGCTGCTGGCGCAGCCGCACCGATCCCTCGGCGGCGCTGGCCCGTGCCAGGGCGGCACTGGCGGGGGCGGCGAACCCGGCCTCGGCGCTGAGCTGCGTGAGCCGCGCCGTCTCCGCTCGCGACCGGGCATCGTCCCGGGCGATGGCCAGCTGGCGCTCGCAGGCGCGCAGGCCCAGGTAGGCGGTGGCGGTCTCGGCGGCCACGCTCACGCGGGCCTCGTGCCAGCCGGCCTGCGCCGCTTCGGACCGGGCCAGCGCTGCCTGCGCCGCGCCGCGCTGGACGCCGAACAGGTCGATCTCCCAGGCGGCCTGCGCGCCGGCCTGCGCCGTCGTAGCCAGGGGGGTGGGCGGCTGGGTGTTGCCCCGCGCGAGGGCGGCGGTGCCGTCTACCCGCGGCACCAGCGCGGCACCGGCCGCCACGCGCGCGGCCTGGGCCTGCCGCAGCCGCGAACGGGCGCTGGCGATCGTGGGGCTGACGTCCTGCGCGGCCTCGACCAGCTGGGCCAGCAGGGGATCGTTCCAGCGAGTCCACCAGGCCGCCAGGTCCTCCACGCGGCCGCCATGTGGCAGCGGCGCCTGCCAGGCGGCGGGAACCGGCGCCGCGACGGTCGCGGGCGGCCGGTCCACGGCGCAGCCGGCCAGCCAGATCGGCAGCGCGCACAGCGCCAGCCGGCGAAGTTTCTTCATGCCTTCTTCCACCCTTCCTGTAGGGGCGCGCTCCGGCGGGTGCCGGCGCGGCCCGGGCCCTGCTGCGGGCCGTTCAGCCGAACACCGCGCGCCACAGCGCCAGCACGGCGTCCCGTTCCTGAGCCAGCGCCTCCTGGCCCACCTGGGTGGGGCGCTCGTTCAGCCGGGCCTCGTGCTGGGCGCGGCGCAGCGCGCGGTAGGCGTCGGCGGCCGCCACGCCCACGCCCGGCGGCAGCAGCCCGGCGTCCTCCGCGCGTTGCAGCAGGGCGATGTTGCCGACATTGGGGATCAGGTCCCGGTGCGCGGCCGAGTGCGCCAGCACCAGGTACTGGACCGCGAATTCGGCATCGATCATGCCACCGGCGCTGTGCTTGACGTCGAACAGGTCCGCCGGGACGCGGTGGGCCTGGCTGACGCGCCCGCGCATGGCGACGATCTCCGCGCGCAGCGCCGCCAGGTCCCGGGGTGCGGTGAGCACCGATTCGCGCACGGCATCGAATCGACCGGCCAGGGCCTCCTCGCCCACCACGAAGCGCGCGCGCGTCATGGCCTGGTGCTCCCAGGTCCAGGCCGTGTTGCTGCCCCGGTTCTGCTGGTAGTTGGCGTAGGCCTCGAAGCTGGTGATCAGCAGGCCGGAGTTGCCATTGGGGCGCAGGGCGGTGTCGATCTCGAACAGGTCGCCCTCGCCGGTCTTGGTGGTCAGCCAGTTGATCAGCTTGCGGATGAAGGCGGCATAGGCCTCGGGCGCGCGCTCGTCGGCGTCCTCGTAGACGAAGACGATGTCCAGGTCGCTGCCGTAGCCCAGTTCCTTGCCGCCCAGCTTGCCGTAGCCGATGATGCCGAACTGAGGCACCTCGCAGTGCCGGTTCTTCAGCCGCTGCCAGCACCAGCGCGCCGTCACGCGCAGGATCGCGTCGGCCAGCGCGCTGAGGTCGTCGGCGACCTGTTCGACCGTCAGCCGGCCCTCGATGTCACGCGCCAGCGTGCGGAAGGTCTCCGCATGGTGGGCGCGGCGCAGCAGGTTCAGCAGGGCCTCGTCGTCGTCCTCGCCCGTGTTGGCGAGGGAGCGGCGCCGCTGCTCCAGTTCCTTCTCGAATTCCTGCGGCGAGAAGCGCTCGCCCATCAAGGCTTCGCCCGCGAGTTCGTCGATGACGCCGGGGTGCTTGACCAGGTAGCGCGCGGGCCAGCGGGCGGCGCCGATCACGCGCAGCATGCGCTCGTGCACGCCGGGGCGTTCCAGCAGCAGCGCCAGGTAGCTTTCGCGGCGCAGCAGCGGCTCGATCCAGTCGGCCATGCGCAGCGCCGCCTCCTCGGTCACGCGGCCATCCGCCACCCACTGGGCGGTGCGGGCGACCAGGCGCACCAGGCGCGCGCGCGCATCCTCCCGCAGTGCCATGACCCGCGGGTGGGTGCGCCAGGCGGCCACGCGGTCACGCAGCTGCCCGGACAGGCTGTCGACCAGGGCGTCCAGGTCCGGGGGCGCGCCGTTGCGGCCGGCGCCACCCGGGCCGCTGCCGCGGGGCCCGTTGCATCCCTTGCACTCGGGCTCCTGGCCCAGCAGGGTGTCGAACTCCTGCGCCACCAGCTCGCGGTGGGCGTCCAGGGCGTGCAGGAAATCGTGGCAGCGCTCGTAGCCCATGGTGCGGGCGATCCAGGCCAGGTCGTCGTCCCGGCTGTCGCAGCCATGGTCGGCCACCGGCAGCACGTGGGTCTGCTGGTCGTCCAGGTACTGGATGCGGTGCTCGACCCGGCGCAGGAACACATAGGCCTGGGCCAGCGCGTCGGCGGTGGCCTGCGGCATCAGGCCGGCCGCGGCCACGCGCTGCAGGGCCTGCAGCGTGGGGCGGCGGCGCAGCTCGGGGAATTGCCCGCCGCGCACCACCTGCAGCAGCTGCACGATGAACTCGATCTCGCGGATGCCGCCGCGGGACAGCTTGACGTCGTTGGCGCGCTCGGGCCGGCCGGCGCTGCGGCGCGCCGCATGCTCGCGGATCTGCCGGTGCAGCACGCGCAGCGACTCGAACACGCTGTAGTCCAGGTAGCGGCGGAACACGAAGGGCAGCACCGTGCCGCGCAGGGCCTGGGCGCTGCCGTCCTCGATCACGCTGCGCGGGGCGACGACCCGGCTCTTGAGCCAGGCGAAGCGCTCCCACTCGCGGCCCTGCACCTGCAGGTAGTCCTCCAGCGCGTCCTGCGAGACGGCCGGCGGGCCCGAGTTGCCGTTGGGACGCAGCGCCAGGTCGACCCGGAACACGAAGCCGTGCTCGGTGGTGTCGCCCACCAGGCCGTAGACCAGGCGCACGGCCTTGGCGAAGTACTCGTGGTTGCTGATGCGACCACGCCCGCCCTCGCCGCCGGCTGTCTCGCCCTCGTGGTCGTAGACGTAGATCAGGTCGATGTCGCTGGAGACATTCAGCTCGCGCGCGCCGAGCTTGCCCATGCCCACGACCCACAGCCGGGCCCGGTCGCCGCCCGGGGCGGCGGGTGCGCCGTGGACGGCGTCGAGCTGGGCGAAGGCCTCGCGGCAGGCGGCATCGAGCGCGAACTCGGCCAGCTCGGTCACCGCGCGGGTGATGTCGCCCAGCGGGACCTGCGCGTCGCAGTCCAGGCACATCAGCCGCTCCATCACCAGCTGGCGCAGTACGCGCAGCGCGCTGCCGGTGTCGGGATAGCGCGCCCGCAGCGCCTCGAAGGCCTGGGCCAGGGTGTCGCGAACCGGGGCGCCGGCGGGCAGCAGGCCGAGGTCATCGGCGTAGCGGCGCCGAAGTCGCTGTGCGAAGCGTGAATGCGACGAGGCAAGCGGCGTCGCGGCGGTCATAATTCCTGCCACATCCGAGTATCCATGAACGATCCCTTGACGCCCCCACGCGCCTTGCGGGCGCTGCGCGCCGCCGCCAGTGCCCTGTGGTGGGTCCTGGTGGCCTTCTGGCTGGCGCTGGCGCTGGCCTGGGGCGCCTTGCATGGTTGGATTGTGCCCAGAATCGGCGAGCTGCGTCCGGCGCTGGAAACCCAGGCCTCGCGGGTGCTGGGGATTCCCGTGCGAATCGGCGAGGTCTCGGCCCGCAGCGACAGCCTCATGCCCTCCTTCGAACTGCGCGAGGTGGTGCTGCTCGATGCCCAGGCCCGCGAGGCGCTTCGCCTGGCCCGCGTCGTCGTGGCGCTGTCGCCGCGTTCGCTGTGGAACCTGGGGTTCGAGCAGCTTTATGTCGAAGGGCCCAGCCTGGACGTGCGCCGCCTGCCCGACGGGCGCGTGCAGGTCGCCGGGCTGGATGTCTCGGGCGCCGGCGACGACACCCGCTCGGCCGACTGGTTCTTCCGGCAGAAGGAGGTCCTGATCCAGGGCGGCACCCTGACCTGGACTGACGAGCTGCGGGGCGCGCCCTCCCTGGCGCTGTCGGACGTGCAGGTGGTCGTGCGCAATGGCGCCCGCAGCCACGCCCTGCGCATCGACGCCACACCGCCCGCCGACTGGGGCGCGCGCTTCAGCCTGCGCGGCCAGTTCCGCCAGCCCCTGCTGTCCAACCACCCCGGCCGCTGGCAGGACTGGAGCGGCCAGCTGTTCGCGGACTTCGCCGCGGTCGACCTGTCCCGGCTGCGCCAGCACGTCGACCTGGGCGGGGTCGACGTGCGCACGGGCCGGGGCGCGCTGCGCGCCTGGGCGGACGTGGAGCAGGGCCGTTTCGTTGGCGGCGCGGCGGACGTGGCGCTGGCCGGCGTGGACGCCCGGCTGGCCGAGGGCCGGCCGCCGCTGGCCCTGGCCTCGGTGTCGGGCCGGGTGTCGGGCAAGTGGCTGCCGGCCGGCTTCGAGGTCGAGACCCAGGGCCTGCAGTTCGAGGCCGCCGACGGCCGCCGCTGGCCGGGCGGCAACGTGTCGGTCACCTGGACGGATGCCGAGGGCCTGCAGCCCGCGCAGGGCCGCCTGCGCGCCGACCGGCTGGACCTGCAGGCACTGGGGCAGCTGGCGGGCCACCTGCCCTTGGGGGCGGCGACGCATGGCGCGCTGGCGGCCCACGCGCCCCAGGGCCTGGTCGAACAGGTCCAGGCCAGCTGGGAGGGCCCGCTGGACGACCTGCGCAAGTACCAGGCGCGTGGCCGCGTGGTGAACTTCACCCTGCCGGCGCACCCGCCCTCCGGCCGGCCCGGCGTCCGCGGCGCGGCGGTGGAATTCGATGTCAGCGAAGCCGGCGGCACGGGTCGCCTGCGGGTCGAGCGCGGCGCCGTGGACCTGCCGGGCGTTCTGGAGGAACCGCAGGTGCCCGTGGACCAGCTCGCGGCCGACCTGCAGTGGCAGCTGGACGGACCGCGCATCAGCCTCAGCGCCACCGGCCTGCGCGTCGCCAACCGGGACCTCGACGCCACCGGCCAGGTCACCTGGCGCACCGGGGACGCGGCCCGCGGCCGCTTCCCGGGCGTGCTGGACCTGCAGGTGTCCCTGGCCCGTGCCGACGGCGCCCGCGTGTGGCGCTACCTGCCGCTGGGCGTGCCCAAGGACACCCGCGACTACGTGCGCGATGCCGTCACCGCCGGCCAGGCCAGCGACGGCCGCTTCCGCGTGAAGGGCGACCTGAACGACTTCCCTTTCAAGGACCCCAAGGCCGGCGAGTTCCGCGTCAGCGCCAGGGTGCGAGATGCCACCTACGCCTATGTCCCGCGGGCCAACCCGCGCGCGACCGTGCAGTGGGCGGCGCTGACCGGGCTGTCCGGCGAGCTGCTGTTCGAGCGCAACGGCATGCAGGTCAAGGGCGCCCAGGGGCGCTTTGCCGGCGCGCCGGGCCTGCAGGTGCAGGCGGAGGCCCGCATCCCCGACTTCGACGCCAGCGTGGTCGACGTCAATGGCACGGTGAGGGGCCCGCTGGCCGAGCAGCTGGCGGTGTTCAACGCCACGCCGGTGTCGGCCTCCATCGGCCAGGCCTTCGCCCGCACCACGGCCACCGGCCCGGCGGAGTTGAAGCTGAAGCTGCAACTGCCCGTGGCCCAGATCGACCGGTCCCGCGTGCAGGGCAGCGTGGTCCTGTCGAACAACGACCTGCAGGTCGCGCCCGGCGTGCCGCTACTGGCCCGCGCCCGCGGCACCGTGTCCTTCACCGACCGGGGCTTTGCGCTGGCCGGGGTGCAGGCCCGGGCGCTGGGCGGCGACGTGCGCATCGAGGGCGGCACCCGCAACCTGCCGGCCGGCTCCGCCGAGGCGCCCTCGGTGATCCGCGTCCAGGGCACGGCCACCGCCGAAGGATTGCGGCAGGCGCGGGAGCTCGGCCCCGTGGCCCGCCTGGCGCGCCATGCCAGCGGCGCCACCCCGTATGCCGCCGTGCTGTCGCTGCGGCCGCAGGGCGTGGACGTGCAGGTCTCCAGCAGCCTGCAGGGCCTGGGCCTGTCGCTGCCGGCGCCCCTGGCCAAGGCGCCCGAGGCGCCCCTGCCCCTGCGGCTGGACATCCTGAACCAGCTGGCCGGCGGCCGGCCGCAGGACCAGGTGGTGGTGGAGCTGGGCCGGCTGGCCTCCGTCACCTACGTGCGCGACACCGCCGGTCCCGAGCCCCTGGTGCTGCGTGGCGCCATCGGCCTGGGCCTGGGCGCGGGGGAGTCCGCGCCGCTGCCCGAGCAGGGCGTGCTGGCCAACATCCACTTCAACGCGGTCAATGCCGACGCCTGGGAGCAGGTGCTGGAGGCGGCCTCCACCGGCGGCGCGAGCTTCCTGCCCGGACGCGGCAACGCCAGCACCAGCGCCGCGCAGGGCTACCTGCCCACGCAGCTGGCGGTGCGCGCCCGCGAACTCACGGTGGGCGGGCACACGCTGAGCGATGTCGTCGTCGGCGGCTCGCGCGAGGGGCTGACCTGGCGCGCCAACATCGACGCCTCGCAGCTCAATGGCTACCTCGAGTACCGCCAGCCCTCGGGCAACAACGCCGGCCGGGTGATGGCTCGGCTGGCCCGCCTGTCGCTCGGCCCCGCGGCCACCACCGATGTCGAGGCGCTGCTCGATGAACAGCCCTCCAGCATCCCGGCCCTGGACGTGGTGGTCGAGGACTTCGAGCTGCGCGGCAAGAAGCTGGGCCGGCTGGAGATCGACGCGGTCAACCGCGGCGCCTCGGAGTGGCGCCTCAACCGGCTGGCGCTGGCGGTGCCCGAGGCCACCTTCACCGCCAGCGGCAACTGGGCCGCCGCCACGGCGGTGGCCGGGCCCGTGGCCTCCGCGCGCGCGGCGCGTCCCGCCGAGCGCCGCCGCACGGCGATGAATTTCAAGCTCGAGGTGGCCGATTCCGGCCAGTTGCTCACCCGCTTGGGCATGAAGGACCTGGTGCGCCGCGGGCGCGGCAAGCTCGAGGGCCAGGTGGCCTGGCTCGGCTCGCCGCTGGCGCTCGACTATCCCTCGATGAGCGGCGCCTTCACCGTCGGCATCGAGTCCGGCCAGTTCCTCAAGGCCGAACCCGGCATCGCCAAGCTGCTGGGCGTGCTGAGCCTGCAGGCCCTGCCGCGCCGGCTCACGCTGGACTTCCGCGATGTCTTCTCCGAGGGCTTCGCCTTCGACTTCGTGCGCGGGGACATCGCCATCCAGCAGGGCATCGCCTCGACCAACAACCTGCAGATGAAGGGCGTGAACGCCGCGGTGCTCATGGAGGGCCGGGCCGACATCGCCCGCGAGACGCAGGACCTCAAGGTGGTGGTCGTGCCCGAGATCAACGCCGGTACGGCCTCCCTGGTGGCCAGCGTCATCAACCCCGCCGTGGGCCTGGGCACCTTCCTCGCCCAGTTCTTCCTGCGCGAGCCGCTGGCCCGCGCCACCACCCAGGAGTTCCTCATCGACGGCACCTGGTCCGACCCGCGCGTGACGAAGGTCGTGCGCAACATCCCCTGAGTCCGCCCGGAGCCCCGCGCATGCCCCTGCACACCGCCACGATCCAGATGGTCTCTGGTACCTCCGTGGACGCCAACCTGGCAGCCGCGCGCGCGCTGCTCGAGCAGGCGGCCCATGCCGGCGCCGAGCTGGCCGTGCTGCCGGAGTACTTCTGCGTGATGGGCCGGCAGGACACCGACAAGCTTGCCGTCGCCGAGTCCCCGGACGACGGCCCCATCCAGGCCTTCCTGGCCCGCGCCGCGCGCGAGCTGGGGCTGTGGGTGGTGGGCGGCACGCTGCCGCTGCGCACGCAGGACCCGGCGCGCGTGCGTAACGCCACCCTGGCGTACTCGCCCGAGGGCCTGCGCGTCGCCCGGTACGACAAGATCCACCTGTTCCGCTTCGACAACGGCCGCGAGCACTACGACGAGGCCCGCGTGATCGAGGCTGGCACGCAGCCGGTGGCCTTCGACCTGGCTGCCCGCGATGGCGACACCTGGCGCATCGGCCTGTCGGTCTGCTACGACCTGCGCTTTCCCGAGCTGTACCGCCAGCTTGCGGCGCAGGGCGCGCAGGTGCTGCTGGTGCCCAGCGCCTTCACCCACACCACGGGCAGCGCCCACTGGGCGCCGTTGCTGCGGGCCCGCGCCATCGAGAACCTGGCCTATGTGCTCGCGCCGGCCCAGGGCGGCACGCACGAGAACGGCCGGCGCACGTGGGGCCATTCGCTCGCCCTGGACCCCTGGGGCGCGGCGCTGGGCTGCCTGGACGCGCCGGGCGAGGGCGTGCTGCTGGCCACGCTGGAGGCCGGCCGCCTCGCCCAGTGCCGGCAGCAGCTGCCGGCACTGGGCCACCGGGTGCTGTGATGGCGGCCGTGGCCGATCCCTCGCAGGCGCCGGACGCCTCGCGCCGCCTGCTGTGGGCCGTCCTCGTGCCCCTGGTGGCGGGCATGCTGGCGATCCTGGTGTGGCTGGCCGGCCGCTTCGAGGCCAGCCAGGTGCAGAGCCTGCTCGACCGGGACACGGTGGCCGCGGCCAGTGACATCCGCACCGGGCTGAACCGCAATGCCCAGAGCCTGCAGGCCCTGCAGGCCACCCAGCCCACGCTGTCCGCCTGGCAGGCCGAGGCGACCCACCTGCTGCGCGAGAGGCGGGAGCTGCTGCGCGTCGAGTGGCGTGACAGCGAGGTCCGCATGTTCGCCAGCGTCGACTCGGCGTACCGGGCGCCGGTCTTCGGGCGCACCTGGCGCCAGCAGGCCCAGGCGGACGTGGCGCTGGCCTGCGCACAGGCGCTGCGATTGAGCCAGCCGGCCTATTCCACCAGCTACTACGTGCCGCAGGCCGATGGCCTGGGCATGGAGGTGATGGACCTGTGCGTCCCCATGGTGAGCTCCGGCGAAGTCACCTCCTACGTCGTGGCGACCTACTCGCTGGGCGAGATCCTCTCCAGCCTGGTCGGGCCGCAGCTGGCCCGCAACCAGGAGGTGTCCTTCACGGAGGCCGACGGCACCCGGCTGGCGCTGCACGGCCTGGCCCAGCGCGGGCGCCGCACCTTCACCTCGCAGCAGCTGCTGGACCTGCCCGGCAACACCATCGTCCTGCGCATGAACAGCTGGCGCTCGGCGCCTGACATCTTCCCCAACGTGCTCACCGCGATGGTCACGGTCATGTCCATCGCCCTGGTCACGGTGCTGGTGATGCTGGGCAAGGACATGCGCCTGCGCATGCGCGTGGAGCGGGACCTGGCCGACGCGCTGGCCTTCCGCAAGGCCATGGAGGACTCGCTGGTCACCGGCCTGCGCGCACGCGACCTGCAGGGGCGCATCACCTACGTCAACCCGGCCTTCTGCGAGATGGTGGGCTTCACCCCCGAGGAGCTGCTCGGCCAGTCCCTGCCCGCGCCTTACTGGCCGCCGGAACTGGCGGACGAATACGCCAAGCGCCAGGAAGTGCGCCTGGCCGGCCAGCACACGCCGCCGCGCGAGGGCTTCGAGTCGGTCTTCATGCGCAAGGACGGCTCGCGCTTCCCGGTGCTGATCATCGAGGCGCCCCTGATCAACGCCCAGGGCGTGCAGACCGGCTGGATGTCGGCCTTCCTGGACGTGAGCGAGCAGCGGCGCATCGAGGAGCTCTCGCGGGCCAGCCAGGAGCGGCTGCAGGCCACGGCGCGCCTGGCCACGGTGGGCGAGATGGCGTCCCTGCTCTCGCACGAACTGAACCAGCCGCTGGCGGCCATCTCCAGCTACGCCACCGGCTCGCTGAACCTGCTGGAGCATGGCGACACGCAGGACCTGCAGGTGGCGCTGCAGCGCATCGCGCAGCAGGCCGAGCGCGCGGGCAAGGTGATCCGCAGCGTGCACGATTTCGTGCGCCGGCGCGACCAGGCCCGCGAGCCCGTGTCCCCGCAGGCCCTGGTCGATGCCGTGATGCCGCTGGTGACGCTGCAGGCGCGCAAGCTGGGCGTCACGGTGGTGACCCGCCTGCCCGCCGGCCTGCCGCCGGCCCACTGCGACCGCACCATGGTCGAACAGGTGCTCCTGAACCTCGCGCGCAACGCCATGCAGGCCATGGACGAGGCCCGGGTCCCGCGCCCGTCCCTGAGCCTGCAGGTCCGCCTGGCGGCCCGGGCGGAGGGTGGCAAGGCGTGGCTGGAGTTCTCGGTCGCCGATGTGGGGCCGGGCATTGCGCCCGAGGTCCAGCAGCAGCTGTTCACTCCCTTCTTCACCACCAAGGCCGAGGGCATGGGCCTGGGCCTGAGCCTGTGCCGCACGGTGGTGGAGCAGCACGGCGGCCACCTCCTGTTCGAGCCCCACCAGCCGCAGGGTACGATCTTCCGGTTCACGCTGCCCGCCTTCGAGCCGGCATCCACCTCCACCGACTGACACCATGCAACCCACCCAGGACGCGATCGTCTACATCGTCGATGACGACGCCGGCGTGCGCGAGGCGTTGGCCTGGCTGCTGCGATCGCGGCGCCTTCCCAGCCAGGCCTACGCCAGCGGCACAGCCTTCGACGCCATGCTGCAGCAGGGCTTCGATCCGCAGCAGCCGTGCTGCCTGCTGCTGGACGTTCGCATGCCGGGGCTCAGCGGGCTGGCGCTGTTCGACCTGCTGTCGGTGCGGGGCCTGGTGGAGGTCATGCCGGTCATCTTCCTCACCGGCCATGGCGACGTGCCCACGGCGGTGGACATGGTCAAGCGCGGGGCCTTCGATTTCTGCGAGAAGCCCTTCTCGGACAACGTGCTGGTCGACCGGGTCGAGCAGGCCATTGCCCGCTCCGCCCGGGTGCTGGAGGAGCGCCGCGCCCAGCGGCTGCTGCAGGAGCGCCTGGGCGAGCTGACCCAGCGCGAACGTGACGTGATGGAGCTGGTGGCCCGCGGCCTGCCGAACAAGCTGATCGCCGACCAGCTGGACATCAGCGTGCGCACGGTGGAAGTCCACCGCGCCCGGGTCTTCGACAAGATGGACGTGAAGTCGGCCGTCGAACTGGCCAACGTCCTGCGGCAGCTGTGAGCGTGCCGCCGCAGCCCCGCGCTCGACTCAGCGCGTCGCGTCGTCCTCGTCGCGGGGCGGCTCGCCGCGGGGGCGGCCACTGAACATGGTCCACCAGACGATGAGGATCAGCACCGCCAGGGCCAGCAGGGCTTCAAGCAGAATGAGCAGCATGAATCAGTTTGCGAGGTGGAAGTCCGCCGCCATTCTAGGGATGCAGGCCGCGGTGGCGGCCCTCCTGCTGGCAGCCTGCGGCACCACGCCCCTGCCGCCGGAGATGCCGGGATCGTCCGTGCCCCCTGCGCCGGTGCCCGCGAATACACGCGCCCTGCCGGGTGACGACGGGCCCCTGCCGCCCGTGCTCACCCAGGCCAAGAGCCGCTGGGTCCCGGTGCGCTGGCAGGAGCTGCCGGGGCTGGAGTCCGACGCCCTGCACGAGGCCTGGAACGCCTGGATCCGCAGCTGCGAGCGCCCGCTGCCCGCGTTCACGGCCCTGTGCCCCCAGGTGCGGCGCCTGGCCATCGCCACCCGCCAGGAGCAGCAGGCCTGGATGCAGCAGGCGCTGCAGCCGTACCGGGTGGAGCCGCTGCAGGCTGGCGCCTCCGCCTCCGCCTCCGCTGAAAGCGGCCTGCTCACCGCCTACTACGAGCCCCTGCTGGACGCCTCGCGCCAGCCCACGTCCACGCACCGCCACCCCCTGTACCGCCCACCCGCGGACCTGGCCCAGCGCCGGCCCTGGTACACCCGCCAGGAGATGGACACCCTGGCCGAGGCGCGCGCCGCCCTGCGCGGGCGGGAGCTGGCCTGGCTGGCCGACCCGGTCGACGCGCTGGTGCTGCAGATCCAGGGTTCGGGCCGCCTGCGCATCACGGAGGCCGACGGCCGCCAGCGGCTGGTGCGCGTCGCCTACGCGGGCACCAACGACCAGCCGTACCGCAGCGTCGGCGGCTGGCTGCTGCAACGGGGCCTGGTCAAGGACGCCACCTGGCCCGGCATCAAGGACTGGGTGCGCCGCAACCCCGAGCGTGTGCAAGAGATGCTCTGGAGCAACCCGCGCATGGTGTTCTTCCGCGAGGAGCCGCTGGACGACCTGCAGGCCGCCTTCGGCCCGCGCGGCGCGCAGGGCGTGCCGCTCACGCCGGGCCGCTCCATCGCCGTGGACCGCGAAAGCATTCCCTACGGCACGCCGGTGTGGCTGGCGTCCGCCGGCCCCCAGGTCACGCTGCAGCGGATGGTGCTGGCCCAGGACACGGGCAGCGCCATCGTCGGCGCGGTGCGCGCCGACTACTTCGTCGGCTGGGGCGAGGCGGCGGGGGACATCGCCGGCCGCCTCAAGCAGCCCCTGCGGCTGTGGGTGCTCTGGCCGAAGTAGTCCGTCACGCAACGGTCATTTTTCCGTCGCGTTCCTGTCATGGGGGTG
>JACCDY010700332.1_pt1 | contig 16348 bp, 25 predicted proteins | sample 7446391 | NCBI WGS metagenome assembly JACCDY01 (sample SAMN15323451, study PRJNA562643) | freshwater metagenome | isolation source: river surface water | place: USA:Blue River Watershed | collected 2017-08-18
CAGATAAGGCCCCTAACAAACAAGGCAACGAGCGATCACCGCAAACAGCGCAGATGCGGCAATCCCGCTCAACACCCCAAGGACGTACATCACCGTCTCGTCACTCATCGCAACCTCTCTATGGACACTACGGGAGTCGAACCCGCCCAACGACTTTGCAAAAGTCATTCGCCACCTCGGTACATGAGCGCCCGAAAAACAAGTGAGGGCGACAGGAGTCGAACCTGCAATAAAAACCGAGTTCTAAGCTCGGCGCGTCTGCCGTTCCGCCACACCCCCATGTTTTGATAATGAGCACGGGGGGATTCGAACCCCCAACATTCAGGCTCTCGACCTGACGACTCTGCCAAAGTTGGTCTACGTGCCCTTAAAAAGCCGCCAGAGGTACTCGAAACCTCGCCTCGATTTTACCAAAATCGCGTACTACCCTTGTACTATGGCGACCGCGTCACTCATCCTAGACTGAAATGGTCGACCATGTCAGCCATGCTTTTATCCGCAGGGTGTATGAGACCTCCACGGAGGAGACCTTTTGGGTCTCCACACTTTCAGAGAGTGAGTAGGCGGTGAGGGACTCGAACCCCCGGTCTCCTCGGTGTAAACGAGGCGTCATTGCCGCTAGAACCAACCGCCCAAACTATGCGACCGACAGGAGTTGAACCTGCATTGAGTTTTCACTCGCCATGTTCTGAGCATGGTGTGTTTTCCGTTTCACCACGGTCGCGTTGTCTCAAATACTCGTCGAGCGTTATCCCCCGACCTTCTGAAATTTTCCTCCTCGCTCGCTCCCTGAGCGCCGTCATTCCTTTTGTTTCACTCAACTGAGCCGTCGTCACCGTTACATACCGGGAGCCGTGATAGAACTCCGAGGGCAACTGTACCATCACCAGATCAGACCCGACTCCCAGGTTGAAGGTTCGGGGGAGATCGGGAGGGCACGTTATTTTAACCTTTACCCGACCGTCCTCAATAAACAGATCGTCTACGAATCCAGAAGTCTTCGTACCGTCGTGGCAAGGGATGACCACACACTTCTCATCCGAGAACATGCCGTCAGAAACTTCGCACTCCAACAGGACTTCGCTCGGGTCGAATTCTCTTTCCATCTGACGGATCTCCAACTTGAGCGTCGACTCCTGCTAATTCGGAACCGCCTCCCCGCGACTTCGATCACCACCGGCTTATCCAACAAGGACGCGGCCAGCAGTTGACTGCCGCCGTCATGATCCAAAATCCATTCAGCCGCTTCGGAGATCTTTACGCGGATGACAGCCATGGATTTTTCGACCTCATAGCCGCGATTTTGTTTCTAAACCCACATTTATCTAAGCCCCAACCCGACCATCATTGCCCAGCACCCCGGCTCGGTCTGTTTGGGTTGCTTCCACTGATAGTCCAAGCGGACCTGGAGGCCCTCCTATCGAAGTGCTGTGAAGTCGCGAACTTCCTCTAATGGAATTTGTGGTTCCACCAGCGTGGGTTCGGGTCGAAAAGTGATCCATGTAGGATTCGAACCTACGATCTGCTTCATGTGACGAAGCCGGGATAGCCACTACCCTAATGGACCAATAACGGGGGAAGGATTCGAACCTCCGGTCTCCAGCTTATGACGCTGGTGAGATGACCTCTTCTCTACCCCGTGATTCACCCACCACCCCCTGGGGGTGGTTTATTCGATGGGACGGTACTTGATCGGGTTGTGTCCTAGCTTTCGGCTGGCCTGCACCCGCTGATCCTGAACCTCTCCCTCCAACGGAGTGGAGTCGATTCCAGAAATCATTGGTCGCTGGCGGCCAGCGCCATGCTGAGAGCCCCTGATGACATCGTTTCTCACGATGTCGACTTTGTCCAAATGTGCATGAATGTGGTCGCTCATCCGATCCTCCCAAAAATGTGACCACACTCCTAGTCGACCGACTCCTTCGGCTTCTCGCCGGTTTCGAGTCGCTGGCCCGCCACGTAGGGGCGTCTCACCAGATCCTCGGGAGCGTCCAGAACGGCCTGTTCGATTCTGCGGGCCTGTTTGTCCACCAAAGCCTGTACGGCCTCGGGGAGCGGCTCCTGCGACTCCGCCAACCACTTGTAGTAATCGGCGAATCGTTTCTTCAGTCCCCGCAACCAGGGCTCCCCGGACACCAACGGCATCACCAGATACGGGTAGCCGATACGATTTTCCTGCGGGAACGGTCGCTGTAACACCATCGGGTCCGCCGCCACCTCCTCCGGCGTCCACGGGAGGAAAAATGGGAGAAACTCTTCGTCGCCCACCGGACAATCCCGAGGAATCAACCACGTGCGGTCCTCGGGTCGCTCGGCGTTCAATTTTCGCAGGTAATTGATCTTTTGCTCAATCAGCGTGAACGCCTCACAGTAGGCGACTTCACCGACGACGAGCGCGACTGCCGGAAAACAAAGCAGCGTCTCTCCCTGCACGTCCTGCAGGTTCAACAACTTTTCCAAACAGTTGAATTCTTCTTCCGGTGGGTCCGCCGCCACCACTTGACCGTCCGTCACCTCTTGAGCGTCAAAGAAACGGTCGAGGTTGTCGTTTTGATCCAGTTCATCGGCGAGGTCGTCCACCAGATCTCTGATGAAATCCTCCCCCTCGTCCTGGGTGACTTCATTGATCCAGAAAATCATCACCGAATCGTGGTCGACCGTATCGAGGTTAGGGTCGGGCTCCAAACTCTCGCGGAGCAATTCCTCACCGGTCATTTTCAGTTTGTCTTCAAGGCTCATGATGCACCTCGCTGTAAGAAGCGCTCGTGGAGGGATTCGAACCCAATTCTCTACAACCTTCGCAGGGTTGCGTGCTATCCGTTACACCACACGAGCGTATGTTCCTGGTGGGACTTGAACCCACAAATCTCAATTTTAGGAAAATTGCATGTTATCCAATTACACCACAGGAACAAAGCGGGGGCACAAAGTGTTCTGGACGTTTCACTGTCGGCCAGACCGGAAGCGAACTTCCGTGGAGAATCGAACTCCAAGAGCCTTTTGACAAAAAAAGATAACCCAAAACGGTCAGCCCCCAGAGACACGGGTGGGATTCGAACCCACGATTTACGGAAGGTTGCAGCTTCCGGCCTTAAACCACTCAGTCCACCGTGTCAATCTTGCAAACGCGCCAACCCCGACTTCAGGTGCTTGGCCATCACCACTCGTTTACTCGCCAGATACCCGATCTCCCCCTGGCGATGGAAATTACGATCCACATACTCTTGCATTGTTTTCCGAACATTTCGCGGTGCCCTGGGCTCATACCCGACCCAATAAAGGGCACGTAAGACCTTCAACTCCGGGTCCGTCAACCCCTCCAAATACGCCCTAAAAGCCTCCACCTCTGGAGGCACAAAGGTACTGATCTCCGAGAGTTTACGGAACCTTGTAGGTGCCGGGGCGGGTGCCGGTATCGCGGCCAAAAGTTCTTGAATCCGTTCAATTTTGGGCACGAAACTGTCAAAGTCAAAAGTAGAGAATTCCACAACAACCTCCTTGAAGGTCTTGAAGAAACTCGCCCATTATGTACGTCACACCAGCGAAAACCAGTGGAGCGGTACAGCGAGTGTGTTCACCCGTCCGGGATGCGCTTCACCTCTACGAGGGAGTGGCGGGACAGGTCAGTACCGACAGAGTGAATCGAACACTCGTGACCCGCCTTATGAAAGCGGTAGGGAAACCACCATCCCCAATGTCGGCAAAACAGAGCAGCATAGGAGAATCGAACTCCTGTGATCAGCTTGGAAGGCTGGTGCCCAACCACTAGGCCAATGCTGCTGTCAGTCCGTTAGGACTTGTTGAACGGGCAAGAAGAACACTTGCAATGCTTCTCGGGCGTGCAGTCACAGACCTTGCCGCCGTCGACACAAATGCAATTGATCTTCTCACAACAACTCTTTTCCTGGCAGCAGTCCGTCCCCCATGAGGAACAACCGGTCGTGACCAGAATCAGAGCACAAAACATAATGAACGTACGCATCGAACACCTCCAAACTCAGCCCGGATCGACTGAGTCAGTTCCGGGGACAGGAATCGAACCTGTGATCAACGGCTTCAAAGACCGCGCTAGATACCAACATCTAGTCCCCCGGAATAACAGCGGAGAGAGGGGGAGTCGAACCCCCAAGGTTTTAACACTCGACTGTTTTCAAAACAGCTACCGTTGCCAATCGGTTAACCTCTCCAAACGAGGGCACAATTTGGGACGGGAATGGGATTTCTCCCAACTGCTGTCCTTCCATTAGACTATACCGGCTTGCGCTGGCATCGGGATTCGAACCCGAACATGCAGTTTTGCGATAACCATCCACGTTCAGCCCTCAGCGTCTCCGGTAGGATTTGAACCCACGATCTACTGGTTCGAAGCCAGTCATGTTATCCGCTACACCACGGAGACCTAGCGCGAGGGGGAGGCGTCGAACCTCCAATTCCCCCTAAAGCGGGGGTGTGATAGCCACTTTCACCACCCAAGCAGTTGAGGGTCCACAACCTCCCTCTCGAACTTTTCATGTGCAACTAACGGTTACTGTTCGGTCAACTGTGGTCGATGGCCGTCTTAGGGTTTCAATTTACCAGTTGAAACCTCCACCGAGGAGACCTACGTCACTCTCCGTTAGCGCCTAACTATGTCTGACGGGCTCGCCAGGGTACTTCTCAACCCTCCTCACCTGTCAGATTTCCGGGAGCAGGATTCGAACCTGCGATTTTTTGCTTATGAGGCAAACGAGAACGACCAACTTCTCCATCCCGGGATCATGAGCATGCTTCACGCCATGCTTGTAAACACCTTGCATCTTCCTGATCCATGAATTCTTTCGTCGCACGATCCATCATGTACCGTACCAGATCATAACGAGCTTCACGAAAATTCACCAACCTCTGAAAACAGACGGGTTCAACGGTGACGGCGACGACGCTTTCTGCTGCAACCGCGAGGTTTCCTATACAAGCAGTGGAAACCGCCGTACCCACGAGGGATTTCAGGAAGCTGCGTCGATCCATCGTCATAATCTCCCTGCTGCTGTTCCTTCAACTCGCGGGCGTGATTACAACCACGACACGCGACCACCAGATTGCCCACCTCATTCCCCCCTCCCTGGGAGAGTTTCACCAGATGTTCAATCGTCGCAAACTTGTATTCGAAATCCTGTCCGTCCTTCACGGCATACAGGGTCTCACCGTCGGTCCTCGTGAAGGTACACCCGAGCAATTCCACTCGCTCTTTCGTGTATACCTCACACTGACAATAAAAGCATTTGTATTCTTGCTTTTTTGCCAACTCCTCCCGTTGATGCGATGCTTGCTTTCGCATTTTTCGGACAAGAGTTTTGGCCGACCCCATCAATCCATGACCTCCATACAGCGGAAGGAGGGGGAGTCGAACCCCCAAGGCTTGCGCTCAACTGTGTTCGAAACAGCCCCCGTCGCCAATCGGGTTGCCCCTCCAGATCAAAAGTAGCCGGAACAGGAGTTGAACCTGCACGCACGAGGCATCTGCTTTTGAGACAGACGTGTCTACCGTTCCACCACCCGGCCATCAAACAATAATCGGTCCAAAAGGTCCACCTTCGGGATCTATCGGATGAGGGACTCGGTCCCCCTCCATGAAATCTTCGCCCTCACACTCCTCACCATCCAACGAATTGGGTTTGTTGCACCTCCAACAAAGATACCGAAATTCGTCAATGCAAGTCATGTCCTCGGGATCTCCATTGTTGATCCAATTGGACGCATCGCATTCACTGCAATTGTCTTGATACCATTGAACAGCCATTTGCTTCTCACCAATTACTTGGAAGAATTTCCTGCATGACCGCCCGCAACAGACCCCACCACCAAATAATAAGGTGTGCCCAAATCGGGACCGTCAAGACAATCACGGCCACCAGACTCAACATCTTCTTCGTCATCGAGTCCATTCGCGAATCCTCAGTCACTTGTACCGGTCCAGTCACCGGGTCGGGTGTTGGCCAACGGATCAGGCACGAGGCCCTCGGTCGGCGAACACCCATCCCACGTGTCTGGAATGTCCACTGTCAATCTCATACCCGGAATCGTCGGTCCAGGCCAATGAAAATTTCCAGCAACAAAAGCTTTTGAAACCTTGTCCAACGGGTCCACAGGCTGCCAACAGCAACCCACGCCCAGCCAATCGCCGGGCACCTTATAGACCAAGTCGATTTTCATCCACTTTCTCCTAAGCACGAGCGGGAGGAATCGAACCTCCGAAAGTCGGTTTTGGAGACCGACCGTCTAGCCAACACGACACGCTCGCAACACCACCCCCCTGGGGTGGTCAAGCTACTGCGGTTTCAGGAGTGACCCGTCTCAGATCAATCACATAATTGATGGGTAGCTCAGATCGCAATACCCACTTCTTACCGGGTTGCCACTCTTCGAGCCAAAACGCCATCTCCCGAAGTTCCTTCAGCGAATAATCCCATACCAGTTGCTGGAGCCGATCCCGACAATCTTTGTCCGAATCCCCCAGCACCACCAGAGCATCCAAATCCGACAACAAGCGAGGTCGTCGCTTGGCCGAAGGTGCCCGGTTGCGGCCCATCACACGCCAAGATTTTAGCATGCCAAATCCTTTGACACCGGGGTTGATAAAAGCGTGGGCACAAAATTAACTGTCGGTCGTTTCCAAGATAACCAACAATCGGCAGCCCACAGTCTGAGCGACAGGGATTGAACCTGCGATCTCCTGGTCCCAAACCAGGCGCGATACCGCTTCGCTACACTCAGCACACGTCGGGGAGGGCCTCTCACCCTCACCTACTTAAACCGTCGTACTAGAAGTTTTACCCGATGCTTAGGAATCGGCGTCAAGACACCACAGTAGGGTGACCTGACGACTTCTTCTTATACTACCCGACACTATTGGAGGCCCTTCGGGATTCCCACCCGATCTCCGTGTCTCCACGGCATGTTGCAGTCGCGAACACGGTTAATCCCGGTCGCCTTTTACACCATCAGGCCATTATCGTCAACAGTCGCGGTAACAGGATTTGAACCTGCGATCTCATGTCCCCCAGACATGCGTCCACTCCAAGCTGGACCACACCGCGAAAATAACATAGTCTGAGTGATCGGGGTCGAACCGACATCCTCCGCGTCCCGAACGCGGCGTGCTCCCATCTGCACCTCACTCAGAAACTTTCCCCTCAGCCAAAAACTTTTGAACAACCGAGGTCTTCCATTTAGAGTCAAAATCCTTCATCGCCTCCTCGGGCGACAGACCTTGACCCACCACATCCCCATAAATGGCAGACCAACTTGTAGGTCGAGTGTGATCGTCCCAATACTCGTCTAACTCTTCCACCCACTTCTGTTTGAAATTCTGTCTTAAATCGGGGCGAAACGCCACCGACGGTCGCTCCATCAACAATTTGAACAAGGCCGAGCGACCAGCTTCATCCAACAAGTCCCACAAGGAACCTTCCACACACACCTCACAATCAAGTGGACGACCCGGGATTCGAACCCGACTCTTCGATCGAGGTACCTGACCTTTATGATCGAAAGGTTACCAAACGTCGCCCGTACTGGAGGAGAAGGAATTGAACCCCCGACCCTTCAACACTCCGGGGTGTTGAATGCTCTACCACTGAGCTACCCTCCAAACAAAACCTAGCGCCCCGGGAAGGATTTGAACCTCCATCAGACAATCAAGTGGCCTACTCGATCGACCTCCGCATGATCCCCACTGGCCTAGTGGTTCGATGCAGATACCTCCTTAGAAAAGAGGCGCTCTACCGTTAAGCTACCAGGGCAATACTCCTGACTGGACTCGAACCAGCGATCTCCTCCATGTCAAGGAGGCGTTATAGCCGCTAAACCACAGGAGCAAGTTACTTGATCGGAAACATTCCCGCAAGAACTAAAAGCGGGAAAATTTTCCTCAACATCCGCAAATGCAAATGGGTCAAATCCAAACCAATCTCCTTAATCGGTCAAGATCATAAGTCTGGCAATCAACGAGATCAACAGCGCCAGTCCCAAAAGATACCCACAACCTTCAGGGAACAGATGATACCCGGCCAACTCCACGAGAGCGACTACGGGGAAATAAAACAAAGACACCCAAAAGACCGTCTCGTTCAACTTCCACAGCAGACCGAACTTTCGGAACATCAACCTAGCTCCGGGAGCAGGACTCGAACCTGCGGCCTCCACGTTCAGAGCGTGGCGTCACTACCAACAGCAACTACCCCGGAATAATCTCAAACGGGTCTGAAATCCTTGAAAATCCTTTTCAAGTGCTTCGCATACACTCGCTCGGCATGAGCGAATTCATCCAAACACCGCTGATAGGTGTCCGGATGGACATACCATCGAGTGGTCCTCGGTAGAGAGTCCAGGAAAGACAAATCCATGTCTTTCAATGATAACTGCGAGGGTTCACCCTCGGGTGGATCAAAAATCCCCGTCATACACCCCCCAGAGCGGTTCATGGGAATCGAACCCATACTACGGGCACCAATGCAAAGTGCGAGGCCCGTGTGCTACCTACCACCATCTCCCAGAGATACTGCAAACAAGTCCGAGAAGTTTATTCCACCCTACCTGAATCTTCAAGCCTGTCCGGGCCTGCCCCCGGCTCACGTTTTTTAGGTCGCCCTTTGCATTGTTACTTGAAGTCGCTAGGGTTTTTACACTCGTCTCGCTTGTTCCGACATCCCTGATCCTTAGTGGCATTACACCATCACCGCATAGTGCTGACAACTAGGACTTTCACCTAGATCGTTCCCATAACCTGTGTGACTTCGCATTCACGGTTTCCCACACACGTTAACCATGGACCGTGTGCTTTCCACCGTCTTTTAGCCCATTGCAGCAGTGGACCTTGAGGCGCTCGAATCCTCATCTCGTGTTCTTCAGACACGCGCTATTCCATTTCAGCTAAAGGTCCATGGTTCCCTTCGGGGACTCGATACCCCATCTCCGCCCTTCGGGGGCGGTATCCTGCTTAGACGATCCGGGAATTAACGGAGGCACAAAATTGGACTCGGGTTTCTGCTGTGGTGATAACCAAGTCCGTTCAGCCTCCAGCGATGACGAGGGGAATTGAACCCCTACTCGCTGATCGACAATCAGCCGTGCAGAAACCACTACACTACGTCACCGTTCTCATACTTCGGTTGTCATCACCCGGGCCATGAGAAACCCGCCTCCATACGGAGGAAAAGAGTCAGGCGGCTGGGAGTCGAACCCAGATCCTCAGTGTCACAAACTGATACTTTAGTCCATTAAGCTACGCGCCTGATGCCGAGAGCGGTCTTGACGAGACTTGAACTCGCGATCTCCACCGTGACAGGGTGGCGGGGACTCCAACTCCCCTACAAGACCTTAATTTAACCCCAACAAACGCGAAGGATTCTAACCTTCATCAGAATCTGGTTGGTAGTCCCGATTCTGCCGGTTCCCTCTCATCTACCACATGAGACTTCCCCGGGCCAGATAAATCTGGTGCCTTTTTTAGGCTAACGCCGTTGGGCACGCCATGGTCCTCTTTGGGAAAAACCACCGCGTGACAGAGCCCATGAGAGGAATCGAACCCCCAACATCCAATTTACAAAATTGGCGTTCTACCACTGAACTACACAGGCCAACAGGGGTACTGTCGGGGAACGATCCCGAACCCGCTGATTCACAATCAGCAATGCGAACCTCTACACCACAGTACCCATCTTAGAATTCTTTCTCAACCAAAACCCCCGTGAGGGTTTGGTCAAACCATAACTCTTGACCCATTTAGAAACTGAGGTATTGGATACCCCGTAATCTTCTGCAATTTTTGTCATGGATTTTGATTGCAACAACGCTTGAAGTTCCTCTGCAGATGGCCGCAAACACTTACGTGTGTGGGCACATTTCTTACAGCAACTGCCACGTTGAGAAACCAAAGTCCCACATTTTGGGCAAATTCCATTGCGACGACAATTCCAGCAAAACTCCGTCGCCGAATTGTATTTCAAACGTCCACAGTGACACCAATGTTTTCCCGCATTCCGCACTTGCTCAAAACAAACAGGGTCAAACCCCCGTAACTCAATAGACTCCAACAACCACATTCCCGCATGAAACTCCGCATGACAGCAGCGGCACAACAAAACACATTTTGACGCTTCTGCTACCAAGCAAGCTATTTTCTTCGGAGCAATTAACGCTGCGGACATCGTAAACGCTTTGTCTGCCGAATTCACATGATGAAAGTCCAATCCTGGAAGTTTATCATAACCGCACCGGTTACAACTACCCCCTAACGCAGCTACCAAAGCGAGTTTTATGCTCTTTCGACATTTTTTAACTCTTTCAGAGCCTGCAGACAAAGCAAACCTCTCATTTTTTCCGAGCAACCTTGGCGGGATTTGAACCCGCACAGCCGGGTCAGTGACGACCTACGCTTGCTACCGTTACATCACAAGTGTTGCCTTCACGTGGCCGGATTGTACCGACTGTCTTTTGGACCTTCAAGATGTACCCCCTCTATCCCGTGGCTGGCCTTGTCACAGCCCTTTGGACTCAGGATAGCGGGTCACCCCACGCTTACGGTTCAAAGATCATAGCACCGGCAGTAGGAATCGAACCTACAACCCTCGAAGAGGGCGACGGATTAACAGTCCGCTCAGGGCACCAATGCCCCCCCACCGGTATTTCGAATTTGTTTGGTCCACATACCACGTCCTGGGGTATTCAGTCCAAACTTCATTAACCAAGATTTTATAGTGTTGGAAGACACTCCGTATCTCTTGGCTATTTGCGTCATAGGCACTCTACCCGCAATAATACTCAACTCTTCTTTGGAAGGGCATAAGCTTTGTCTCATCAATTGCACCTGTTTATTGGCACAGTCAAGACTACAACACTTCCTCCCCCTCAAAGAGAACTCTTTACCGCAAGCAGTACACAGCTTTACAGGGCGACTGACTTCAAAACTATCGTAGATAGCCCTGTTGAAGCGGGTAAAATCCTCTGGGACAACGGCTTCCCCCGCATGGACTTCCCTGTGACACCGACAACAAAGCAGAACACACTTTTCAGCCTCTTCTAAAAAGGTAACTCCGGCCTTGCCGTCTCTGGTCAAAGTGGACATATTCCAAATCTTCGAAGTTGAATGCAAGTGATGAAGATCGAACGCTGCGGGAACTTTTGAATACCCGCAAATGCTACACTTCCCACCAAACGAGGCAATCAACCTCTGACGAATACGTTGTCGCCAACTTCGCTTATAATCCAAAGTCGAACCCTCACGAACAGTTTCTCTCCCGTGGGATCGACTGAGAGCGGCTACCGGTGCTCGAAACCGGGACTAGACTTTGGCAAAGTCTCGCGTTACCCCTACGCCATAGCCGCGTGCTTCAGATAAATTGTGAAAAATCAATTTCACCCGATCACTGATCGGGGTCCACAAAGTGGAAACATGGTTGCCAAGCCATGTCGGGTTCCATCATACAACCCAGACCCGCAGGTCAAAGGAGTTGATGACAGAAAGAGCCGCTACCGAGAATCGAACTCGACCGTCGTCTTTACGAAAGACAACTTGCCTCCAGGACTAACGGCTAAATTCCATCGCCACTGCGATTTTCTTCTTCCGCTGCTTTGATCTCATCCTGCTCCGCTTTCAGTGCCGCCTTCCGGTACTTCTGTTCGAGCAATTTTTTATGTCGCTCACACACAAACCGGAACCGACCTCCTTCACTTTCGTAGGACGCAACAGCGCCACACTTTTTCTTCCTCCCAGGACTCACATAGTCGCAGTATTTCCACCGCTCGTACGAAGTCATCTCCACCTCCTAGTGAAGCCGGTGGGTTACGATCCCACATTTATGCCTGATTAAGAGTCAGGTGCATTACCGAGTCTGCCACGGCTCCAATTTACTTCACCGTCCCAATGATTTCATCAAAGAAGACGACTCTGTTTCCATTGACAAGGACCGCTCGTTCTTTCACCGGGTTCGCGGGATCTCGAAGAATATCCACAAATCCCGATACCGTCCCGAGCCTTCGATTTCCCTTTGCCTTCTTGTATCCGATCAAATCTCCCCGCATGAGGTTCATACCACACCCCCTTGGTTAAGTAGGGGGCCGGGAAGTTGAATCCCGCTCTACACGAGATATAAGCTCGCGTCTGACTACCGGCCAGCCACCCCCCATTTGTTGGCTGACCTGCGTATGTTTTCGATCACGGTGCTTGAACCTTTCATTGTCTCTTTCCAGTGCCCCCGGAGGGAGTCGAACCCACAATTAGTTCGGATTAAAAGTCCGGTGCCATACCATTAGGCGACGGAGGCAGAATAAGGTTCTGCACCCCGCGTTTCAAAGGACCATCGAGAACAAACATCACTCACCTCACTTTGTATTTTTGGCGGCTCTTGGTGACCAGTTATTCCCCGGCTAGGGTCACTCCACGTATGCCGGGCTAGATGCTCTCAGAGAACCGCCACGAGAGCCCACGTTTTCATCAAAATCGGACCGAGTGGAGTTGAACCACTGCCTAGACGTTATCAGCGTCTCGTTCTTCCGTTATACTACGGTCCGTTGATCTCTTCTCTTCCATACACAGGGAAGACAGAGACCGCCCTCACTTTTGGGCAACAGCGCCTCCTTGCCACACTTGCTGCACTCCCCGATCCTTGCTGGAATGCGTTCTCCCGCCACCGGAACCACCACCCCCTGGGGGTGGACAATCTTGTCATCCATAACCAGATTCCTCCAATACTCCGTAGGGGAATCGAACCCCTATTTTCTGGCTGAGAACCAGACGGCCTGAACCGTTAGCCGAACGGAGCGTTACAATCTCAATACTCCGGACGGGAATCGAACCCGCTCCGCCTGCTTGAAAGACAGGCCGCCGTACCAATAGCGTGCCGGAGCAAAATCACGTGGCCTACCGGGGTCTAACCGATAGATCTCCGCTTTTCCACAAAGGTTCACGCGGTAATTACTCGCGATTCCCTTTGTTACCACCTAACGGAGGTTTTACCTTAAACTAGCCGAGTGGCAGTGACAGGATTTGAACCTGCATAGACCAAAAGGTCACCGGTTTTACAGACCGGCTGGGCTACCAATGCCACGACACTGCCGAAAATCAATCTCCTAAAATGCACAAGGCTCGGTGAGGTCAACCCCACCGAGCCTTGTATGGTCTCTTTTGGTGGGTGGGGGTCAGAGGCGATTTTCTGGATACGAAATCTGCCCGAGCACAAAGCTGGTATGGCTTTGTGAGGGTTTCGTATCCAGCTTGCCTGTAAACCACAACCGCATTGGTCCACCCTTTCGAAGTACGACCGACAAAAGTCTGCTTCCTATGTATACTGAATCAATCGACGTTTGGCAACCAGAAATTCAATTTTTCTGGCTGCGTGCTCTAAAAGACACAGAAAATCCTAGTAGGTTCGCATGGAAAATTATTTTCTTCCAAACGAGCTAACCTATTGACTCACCGTTATCTTCGTCGAAATTACCGCTGACTTTCCTCGCCGTGGAGGTTCAAGTTCTTCGCAAACCAGCCTTTTTCCAGGAAACGCTCTAACAGCGCTCGTCTGGCCTGTGATTCCGATTCTGCCTCTTGTGTGACCCAAACTCCACCTTCATCATCGGGCAAAAGTTCCAAGTCATAATCGGGCTGCCGATCCTCATGTTGGGGCGTCAGGTCGACACTGAAGGTAAAAAGGTTCATAGGGCACCTCCCTTCTGCTATCACGGCTGATCGAACGCGACGATTCGGTATCCCGGGAGGGTGTTGTTGTTTGGAGACCTAGATGACAAAACAGCACTCTACCGGCAGCAAGAAGAAACAGACCGTCAAAAAAATCCTCCAAGAAGAGCCCACACCGTCGATCACGAAAAACCGGCTTCGTCTACCCTACACGGCTAAAACCCCCGGGCAGGCGGACTACTTGCATTCGCTTCGCAGCAATCAGATCACTTTTTGCATTGGTCTGGCGGGAACGGGAAAGACCGCTCTCGCCACACAGTTCGGCTATCTGAGTCTGATCAACCGCAAGTACGACAAACTGATTATTTCGCGACCGATCATCGGCGTAGGCCGGACCTCGGGTTTTCTTCCTGGAACGATGGAACAAAAACTCGCGCCTTTCCTGGAACCCATCTATGATGAATTTGAAAACATCTCCGATGGTCAGGAAGAAGTTCGCAAGCTTCAAAATAGTAGGCAAATAAAAGTAGTCCCCTTCGAATATCTGAGAGGACGAAATTTTCACCAGTCTTTCATTTTGGTGGACGAGGCTCAAAACTGCAAGCGCAACGAATTACTGTTGTTGCTCAACAGATTTGGCATGAATTCCAAAATGGTCATCGTGGGAGATCCGACACAATCGGACCTTCCCAAACATGAACAAGGCGCGTTCAGTTATTACGCGGACATCGTTGAAGGATTGCCTGGGATCGGCATTGTCAATCTTGGCGAAGAAGACATCGTCCGATCAGAGATGGTTAAGGCAATCATCCAACGGATACGAGAGCGGGAAGGGACTGCTCCGCGCTGAACCAGCGTGAGAGGTCGATCCCGTCGAACACTTCGACAAAAATTTCCGATCCTTCCTGAGTGACCCTCGGGAAGTATTGGCGACCGTGTCGAGTCAACTTGTAACCGAACAGCTTCCAGCACAACGTCAGGCTATGGTTGATCGCATAGGAGTCACCCTCCATGGACTCCGCCAATGCCCGACCGAGACTGAAATGTTTTTCTGGGACCCAAACACCGACGTGATCGCTTTGCATGAAAAATTTGGGGAGCGGACCTTGCGGACCGACAAATCCCCAACCACATTTGAAATCCTGCCATCCCGAAAAACCGTAAGTAGTCGCCAAGGTATTCCGGTTATTTCGGGCGGCTTTGTCTTGCCGGACGGCTTCAATGAAATCCTGTTTGACCGGTCCTTCAACTTTCCAACGCATCGAGTGTCCTCCTTACTCTAGCTCCATCGCTTCTGTTCGAACGGACACTCCCCGTCATGGGCGCATGTCAATTGCCCGGTCTCGTTCAAGTCCACTTCAGGACAGACCTTGATTTCTTTAACCGTCTCTCGCCCGACCACGGGCTGGTATTCGCCCTCGGCGTCTTTGACGTGGTAGACACGCTCGCGAGAGGCGACCACAAGTTGTTTGGCGGGGACGCCGCCCTTGACGGTTTTTTGACAAAATTGACAGGTGAAACTCACGGGATACTCCTCCCTGGTTGTATTCGATCGGGTCTCTTCGTCCTGAAGTGACTTATACTTCTACCGGCTGGTGATCGAAAATCAAAATCAATTCGTGCTCTAACAGAGAAGGGTTGCACAGACGTGGGAGACGGATGGGCTTCCTTCCTGGAAGTTCCATGTACACATCCTGCAGGGGCTCTTGCGTGGTGGAAGCGTCCACAACTCGATGCAAATCATCAAGTTGCTGTCGCGTCGGCCACTGAGTTAACTGCATGACAATTGCCATTTTTCCACCCAATTCCATTGAAAATTGAATTTCAATGAAAAAATGGGAGGAGCGTTACTTGATGATTGCGATCTCGTCGCCGACTGAACAGTAACGCACGAAATAAGATGCGACAATACTAGGGCTCGGGATCGGACCTTGTTGAACGACAAACACGTTCACACGATAATAGGCCGATTTGCCCGAATTCGTAGGGAACAGAGGACAAACCCTCATAGAACTCTCCAAATGCGGGACCAAATTCAGCATCTTGTGGGCAACCAACTTCAGTCGACTCGGCTGATTCCAATCCTCAATTTTGACCGGTTCGGGCTCTTCCGCGTCTTCCTCATTTTTGACTGCCATTTTTGCCATCGTCAGACCTCACTGTAATCTCGCGAGGGAGAGTAAATCCAATACCTCAGCGGGTCATTGACCATCTTGGTCAATTCAGCTTCTCCGCCAAACACCATGCAAATTCGAAACTTCATGTCCACCCACTGGCCCAGGATGCACAAGTCTTTGGGCAATCGACGGGTAAAGAAAGTCAACAACTCCTCGGGCGTCTGAGGAATGGTCTTTCCTTGTTCGACAGGATAGAGGATCTCAGAGGAGAAGTCAATCTTCGTTTGAGGAGGTCCAGGTTTGATCTGCAAAATTCTAGGGCATAGACGAACAGATTCTCCGAGAGGCGTTCTCCTCAGCACATTCTGTTGTGCCAGCAAGTGCAGACAGCACTCCTCGACGGTCACGAGATCATGCTGTCGGACGCCGTAGGGGGACTCTAACATCACCCACATGTGCTCGCCGTCCGTCAACTGCACGTCCACCCAACCCTTAGTCGGATCGGTCGCATGAAAAACCGACTTCATCCTCGGCCTCCTTAACCCGCAGCACGTAAATCTCCCGC
>JACCDY010919148.1_pt1 | contig 16344 bp, 16 predicted proteins | sample 7446391 | NCBI WGS metagenome assembly JACCDY01 (sample SAMN15323451, study PRJNA562643) | freshwater metagenome | isolation source: river surface water | place: USA:Blue River Watershed | collected 2017-08-18
GGAGTGGGGCATCATGAATTTCTTCCGCGGCATGGCCAATGTGCAGCAGGCGACGCTGGCGGCGGTCGCCCCCGGCATCGCCGAGGCACTGGTGGCGACGGCTATCGGCCTGTTCGCGGCGATCCCTGCGGTGGTGGCCTACAACCGTTACTCGCATGACATCGACCGCCTCGCGATCCGCTTCGAGAGCTTCATCGAAGAATTCTCGAACATCCTGAACCGCCAGGCGCGCTGAGATGGGACAGCAGTCCTCCATGCGCGGCGGCCGCAGCCGCAAGTTCAAGGCCGAGATCAACGTCGTGCCTTACATTGACGTGATGCTGGAGCTGCTGGTGATCTTCATGGTGGTCGCGCCGCTGACGCCGCCCAACAGCATCAACCTGCCGAAGGCCGGCCGCTCGACCCAGCCGCCGACCGATTACATCGAAGTCGAGCTCAAGGCCGATGGCGCCGCCAGCGTCGGCATCCATGGCCAGACGTTCAGCAACGTGAAGAACCGCGAACAACTCGGCCAGCGCCTGGCCGACCTGAGCAAGAAACATCCGGACCTGCCGCTGATGATCTCGGCCGACAAGGACATCAAGTACGACGACGTGGTGCAGGCCATCACGCAGGCGAACAAGACCGGCATTGCACGCGTGGGCCTGGCAACAAGGTAGACCCGACGTGAACGAATCCGACGTCCCGTACCGCGTGCCGCCCGAACCGGGCAGCATGCGCGCGCTCGGACTGGCGCTGCTGATGCACCTGCTGCTGCTGGGCTTCCTGTGGATCGGCGTCTCCTGGCAAAACATCACCCCGGTGGCGGTCGAGGCCGAGATCTGGAGCCCGACCGCGCGCAGCGCCGCACCGCCGCCGCCCGAACCACCACCCGCCCCCGAGCCACGACCAGAACCGGTGAAGCCGCCGCTCAAGCCGGTGGCCGTACCCGAACCGGTCAGGAACCAGCAGCCCGATCCGGATATCGCGCTCGAGAAGGAAAAGAAGCGCAAGGAGCTGGAGAAAAAGCAGGCCGACGACAAGGCCAGGCGCGAGGCCGAGCGCGAAAAAGAACAAGAGAAGGCGCTCGAGAAAAAGCGCCAGGCCGAGGCCGACAAAGAAAAAGAGAAAAAGCAGGCCGAGCTGGAGAAAAAGAAGCTGGCTGACGAGGAAAAGCGCAAGCAGGAGCAGATCGCTGCCGAGGAAAAGCGCAAGCAGGCCGAAGAGCAGCAGCGCAAGCAGGAAGAGCAAGTCGCCGAGCAGCGTCGCAAGAAACAGCGCGACGACGACCTCAAGCGCCTGCAGGCACAGGCCGGCGATGGCGTCAGCGGCGATGCAGAGAAATCGGCCGGTCCGAAAGTCAGCGCCAGTTATGCGCAAAAGATCGGAAAAATGATCAAAGACGCTACAATTATGCCGCCAATGACCGAAGTCTCGGGCAATCAGCCGGTCGAGTATGCGATCGAATTGTTGCCGGACGGCAGCGTCCGTGATGCACGTATGCTGCGCTCCTGCGGCATTCCTGCATTCGACCAGGCGGTGCGGCGGGCGATAGACCGCGCGTCGCCGTTCCCGCCCGACCCGGCCACCGGCAAAGTGCCCGCCAGCCTGGTCATCTCGCATCGGCCCCGGGATCACTGACGAGCTGCCCGCATCACCAGACTGAGGACGACCGATACCTGATGAAACGACATTTCCTGAAGCTGATCGCCGTCGCCGCTGTCGCCGCCGTTCCCCTTCTCGCCCCGCTCATCACCGCCCATGCCCAGCTGCGCGTGGAAATTGCCGGTGTCGGCGCCAATCAGATACCGATCGCTGTCGCCCATTTCGCCAATGAACAGGCCGGCGAGGCCTCGATCTTTTCCATCGTGCGCGCCGATCTCGAGCGCAGCGGCGTGTTCCGCCTGGTCGATGCGCCGGACGTCCTGTCGGGAAAAAGCGTGATCGATGTCGCGAACTGGAAAGCGAAAGGCGCCGATGCGCTGGCCGCCGGCAGCGTGACCGCCATGGCCAACAACCGAATCAACGTGCGCTACAAGTTGACCGACACCGTGCGCGGCACCGAACTCTCGGCGCTGGGCCTGACGGTGCTCGAGCAGTTCTCGCGCCTGGCCGCGCATCGCGTCGCCGACGACATCTTTGAAAAACTGACCGGCGTGCGCGGCGCTTTCGCGACCCGCATCGCCTATGTCGCCAAAAGCGGCGCCGAGTACCGGCTCGAGGTCGCCGACTCCGATGGCGAAAACGCCTTTGTCGCCTTGCGCTCGACCGAGCCCATCATCTCGCCGACCTGGTCGCCGGACGGCTCGAAACTGGCCTATGTGTCGTTCGAATCGAAAAAGCCGGTGGTCTACGTGCAGGCGCTGGCTTCGCGCAAGCGCCTGGCGGTGGCCAACTTCAAGGGCAGCAATTCGGCGCCCGCATGGTCGCCCGACGGCCGGCGGCTCGCGATCGCGCTCTCGCGGGACGGCCTGACGCAGATCTACCTGATCAATGCCGATGGCAGCGAACTGAGGCGCCTGACCCAATCGAACGGGATCGACACCGAACCCAGCTTTTCGCCCGACGGCCAGACAATCTACTTCACCAGCGACCGCAGCGGCGGTCCGCAGGTGTACCGGATGAGCGTCGACGGCGGCGAGGCCAGGCGCGTGACCTTCAGCGGCTCCTACAATATTAGCCCCGCCCTGTCGCCAGACGGTAAAATGCTGGCCTATGTGTCGCGGCGCGAAGGCCGCTTTCAGGTACACGTTCTCGATTTGACAAGCAATCAGGAAACCCGGCTGTCCGACACCGCTCGCGACGAGTCGCCCAGCTTTGCGCCCAACGGCCGCTACATCATGTATGCCAACGATGCCGGCGGTCGCGGCAGCCTGAGCGTCGTGGCCACCGATGGCAGCGTGCGCTACAGCCTCAGCGCCAGGACCTCGAACGTGCGCGAGCCGGCCTGGGGACCGTTCGCGAAATAAGTTTTTTCAGGATAAATGCCTTCGACAGGCGCGCCACGTTCACCGACAATGCGGCGCGCGGCGCCCGTACAAGAAAGGCGCAAGGATTCGATTTAACCAACCAGGGGGAATAACCATGCGTGTAATGAAGATGATTGCGGCAGCGACCGCACTGGCAGCGCTGCTGTCGGCCTGCTCGACCGTCAAGCTCGACGAGCCGGCGGCCGTCGAGGACCGCGCGGGCAAGCCCGCAGCGACCACCAGCCCCTCGTCGCAGACGGGCACCGGCACCGGCACCGGCGCCGGCGACACCGGCAAGACCGCCAAGTCGACCGATCCGCTGGATGACGCCGCCAGCGTGCTGGCCAAGCGCAGCGTGTACTTCGATTTCGACAGCTACATCATCAAGGACGAATTCAAGCCGGTGATCGAGGCCCACGGCAAGTACCTGGCCAGCCACCCGAACCGCAAGCTCGTCATCCAGGGCAACACCGACGAACGCGGCGGCAGCGAGTACAACCTGGCACTGGGCCAGAAACGTGCCGAGGCCGTGCGTCGCGCACTGGCCGCCGCCGGCGCCAAGGATGCGCAGATGGAAGCGGTTTCCTTCGGCAAGGAAAAGCCGAAGGCCAGCGGCAGCACCGAGGCTGCGTGGGCCGAGAACCGCCGCGCTGACCTCGCGTATTGATGCGCGCGATGAAAGCCGCCTTGCGAGCACTGAGCGCCGCCGCGATGGCGGCGCTTTTTCTTTCGGCGCCGATGCTTGCGCATTCGGCGATCTTCGAGGACACCGACGCCCGTCGAGAGATCCTGAAATTGCGCAAGCAGGCCGATGAGCTCGGCGCGCGCATCGACACCCGGGTCGACGCCCGGCTCGAGGCATTGAGCAAGCGCCTCGACGACAAGTCCGACACCAAGGCCGTGATCGACGTCGCCACCGAGATCGAAAAGCTGCGCGGCGAGATCGCCAACCTGCGCGGCCAGCTCGAAGTGCTCGGCAATGACGTGGCCAACGCACAGCGCCGGCAAAAAGATTTTTACAATGATCTCGACCAGCGCTTGCGCAACCTCGAACCGAAGCAAGTGTCGGTCGATGGCCGGGACGCCGAAGTCACCGCCAGCGAGCAGAAGGCGTATGACGCGGCGGTGGCGCTGTTCAAGTCCGCCAACTACAACGGCGCGGCGCAGGCGCTGTCGTCTTTCCTGCAGCGGTATGCCGAGTCGGCCTATCTGTCGCAAGCCTATTTCTGGCTCGGCAGCAGCCACTTCGCCTTGCAGGATTGCGCCAATGCGATCCCGGCTTATCAGACGGTGGCCACGCGCTTCCCGATGAGCCAGAAGGCAGCGGATTCATTGCTCAACATCGCCAGCTGCCAGCTCGACCTGAAGGACAAGGCAGCGGCGCGCGAGACGCTCACGACGCTGTTGAAAAAATATCCGGCATCACCGGCGGCAGCGACAGGCAAGGAAAGGCTGGCCGACATCAAGTGAGTCCTGCCTATACGTTCGTCGACGACATCACCTGAAGAAATTACAGAACAAGCAAGCAAGGTATTTGACACGACGAGAATTGCACGTATATAATTTCGGTCTTTCGGGTCGTTAGCTCAGTTGGTAGAGCAGCGGACTTTTAATCCGTTGGTCGCAGGTTCGAGTCCCGCACGACCTACCAGAAAAATCAAAGGCCTGGATGAGCAATCATCCAGGCCTTTGTCGTTTCTGCATGATGCGGCCCTGCGTTGCATGCCGCTTGAAAGCGGCGTACAGCCGCTTGCCCGTCGCATCAGGCCCTAGGGTTTCACGGCATTGAACCGGCCGTTGATCCACTCGCCTTTTTTCGCCGGCCGACCGTCAGCATAGGTCTCGACACCCTGGCCGGATTTTTCTCCATCGACGAACTCCCCCGTGTAGCGATCGCCATTGCGATTCACGTACACACCGCTGCCGTGCGGCTGGCCATTTCTGACCCGTCCCTTGTACTTGCTGCCGCTGGCGAAAGTCAGCGTCCCTTCGCCGTCGGGCTGGTCGTGGTCGAAGTCGCCGACGTACACATCGCCATTGGCGAAGCTGAACGTGCCCTTGCCATGCTGCCGGTCCTGTTCGTAGCGGCCGACATAACGATCGCCATTGGCAAAAAAATAGCTGCCCTTGCCGTGATACTTCCCGAGCTCGAACTGGCCTTCATAGCGATCGCCATTGGCATACGTGAAGATGCCGACCCCGTGATATTGATTGCCCTGAAACTCCCCGACATAGCGATCGCCGTTCGCGAACAGCAAAGTGCCGGTCCCGATATAAAGGCCATCGACGACCTCGCCCATGTACTGGTCGCCATTCGGGTAAGTGATGATTGCCATGGTCTGCCGTTTCGTCGATCAGGAAGTGTTGATGACACGATGCGCCGGGCATGCCGCGGTCCGCGGCGCCGGGATCGGCGCAGGGCGCCCGTCGTCCAAGGGCGCAGTGTATTACACAACACCCGGCGGCCGGCCGCCGCCGGTTCCCCCGGCAGCGGCTCCCGGCCCGGGCAACGGCGTCGCCGGCAAGCCCGCTCGCAGCGCCGAAAAAAAAGGGCGCCCAGCCGGGCGCCCGAGAGGAATGGCACTACTTGCTGCGTTATGCCGTGGTACGGCATGACCAAAGGATGGCCAATCGCCGCCAGATAGTCAATTTGATTTTACACGGCATGTGTAATCTTTTATTGACATAGGCCGGGTCACGGCACTACATTGGCCGAATCCGTCAATGGGGCACCGCTCCGCGGGAGCCCCCTAGCCATGCCATGAAGCCGCTGCAGAAACTGATCCGGAAAATCACGGCGTCACTCGACGCGCGCTGGATGCCCTTTGCCGATGTGGCAACGCCGGATCTTCCCCTCGCACGCCTGCTGCGGCTGTCGCTGTTCCAGTTTTCGATCGGCCTGGCCACGGCCCTGCTGGTCGGCACCCTGAACCGGGTCATGATCGTCGAGCTCGCCGTGCCCGCCTGGTGGGTCGCGCTGTCGGTCGCGCTGCCGCTGGTCTCGGCGCCGCTGCGCGCCCTGATCGGCTTCCGTTCCGACACCCATCGTTCCGCGCTCGGCCTGCGCCGCCTGCCCTACCTGTGGAGCGGCAGCCTGCTGCTCTTTGGCGGGCTGGCGATCATGCCCTTCGGCCTGCTGGCGGTGTCCGAGCCGCAGCCCGGCATGGTCTGGGTCAGCCGCATCGGCGCCGGCCTGGCCTTCCTGATGGTCGGCATGGGCATGCAGGTCACCCAGACCGCCGGCCTGGCGCTGGCCACCGACCTGGCCACGCCCCAGACCCGGCCGCGCGTCGTGGCCCTGATGTACACCATGCTGCTGCTGGGCCTGGTCGGCAGCGGGCTGCTGTTCGGCTGGCTGCTGGCGGACTTCTCGCCGCTGCGGCTGGTGCAGGTGGTGCAGGGCTCGGCGCTGGCCGTGGCGCTGCTGAACCTGAACGCGCTGTGGAAGCAGGAAGCGATCAATCGCTCGCGCGGCCAGCAGCCGCGCGAAGCGGAAAAATTCGGCCCGCGCTGGCGTGCCTACATGGACCGGCCCGGCGTGCGCCGCTTCCTGTGGACCGTCGGCCTCGGCACCTGCGCCTTCAACATGCAGGACATCATCCTCGAGCCCTACGGCGGGCAGGTGCTGCATCTCGGCGTCGGCGCGACCAGCCTGCTGACCGCGCTGACGGCCTGCGGCGCGCTGCTGGCCTTCGGGCTGGCCGCCCGCCAGCTTTCGCGCGGCACCGATGCGACCCGCATCGCGGCCATGGGCGCACTGGCCGGCATACCCGCCTTTGCGCTGGTGATCTTTTCAGCGCCGCTGGATGCGCCCAACCTGTTCCGTGCCGGCGCCTTCCTGATCGGCGTGGGCGGCGGGCTGTTCTCCGTCGGCACCCTGACGATGGCCATGAACCTGCAGGTGGGCGACGCCGCCGGCATGGCGCTGGGCACCTGGGGCGCGGTACAGGCCACCGCGGCCGGCGCGTCGGTCGCGCTCGGCGGCGTGCTCAAGGATGTGATCTCGGCGCTGGCCACCGGCGGCTGGCTCGGCGAGTCGCTGGTCTCGCCCGTCACCGGTTACAGCTTTGTCTATCACGTCGAGATGTACCTGCTGTTTTTCGTATTGGTAGCGATTGGCCCGCTGGCCAGGCGCACCCTGGCAGCACCCGCAGCACCGCAACAGAAGTTCGGCCTGGCCGAGTTCCCGGTCTGATCGTCAGCAGAGTCGCTTACCTGCCGTCGTCGGCTTGACAACACGCGAAGGTCGCCAGTCCCGGGACCTGACGCAAACACTAGAGAAGGAGACGCACCATGGAAACAGGCGCGATCACGCAATACATCGATGTGGCACAGCTGGTGCTGTATATGTTCTGGATTTTCTTCGCCGGGCTGATCTACTACCTGCTGCAGGAAAACCATCGTGACGGCTATCCGCTCGACCCGGGCACCGGCCGCGACACCAAGATGGATGGCTGGCCGCCGATCCCGAAGGCCAAGACCTATCTGCTGGCCAATGGCGAAGAAGTGGTGATGCCCTATCCGCTGAAGGCGCCCGAGTTCCTGCAGGCGCAGCCGCGCCACCGCTGGATAGGCGCGCCGATCGAGCCGACCGGCAACCCGCTGCTGGCCGGTGTCGGCCCCGGCGCATGGAACGCGCGCGCCGATCATCCGGACCTGACCCCGCATGGCGACCCGAAGATCACGCCGCTGCGCGTCAATCCCGAGCACGGCGTGGCCGCGCAGGATATCGATCCGCGCGGCATGGACGTGACGGGCGCCGATGGCGAAGTCGCCGGCAAGGTGCATGACCTGTGGCTGGACCGCTCCGAGATGCTGTTCCGCTACATCGAAGTGCGCCTCAACGACAGCGGCAAGGATGTGCTGCTGCCGATCCCGTTCGCGCGCATCAATGGCGACGGCGTGAAGGTCCATTCCATCCTCGCCGGCCAGTTCGCCGACGTGCCTGGCCATCGCAACGCCGACCAGGTGACGATGCTCGAGGAAGAAAAGATCTCGGCCTACTATGGTGCCGGCACGCTGTATGCGACGCCGGAACGCCAGGAACCTTTGTTCTGACGCCATGCAAGCCCATCACGAGCATGAGTTCGAAGCAGCGCCCGGCCTGCCCGAGGCGCTGCCGGCCGGCGAGTACATCGTCTGGCAAGGCGGCCCGGACTGGCGCAAGCTGGCCGCCGATGCCTTCCACGTACCGCGACTGGCCGCGTATTTCTCGGCCATGATCGCGCTGCAGGCGCTGCTGTCCTGGGACGCCGCGGCGCCGCTGGCCGGCAATGTCGTGCCGCTGCTGATCTCGGCCTCGCTCGCGCTCACCGCGCTCGGCCTGCTGTCACTGACGGCCTGGCTGTCGGCACGTACCACGATGTACACGCTGACCAACAAGCGCGTCGTGATGCGCATCGGCATCGTGCTCAGCATCAGCCTCAACCTGCCGCTGCGCTGGCTGGCCGCGGCCCGCCTGAAGGCGGACCAGGATGGCGTCGGCAACATCGCCCTCGAACTGAAGGGCGATGACGGCCTCGGCTATCTGCACCTGTGGCCGCATGCGCTGGCCTGGCATCTGTCGCGGCCGCAGCCGTCGCTGCGCTGCGTGCGCGATGCGGCCGTCGTCGGCCAGCAGCTCGAGCAAGCCTGGCGCCGTCGGCTGGCCGAAGTCGGCGAGATCGACGCGCATGAGCGCATACCCGTGCGCATGCCTGCCATGGCAATGGCCCGATGAGCGCCGACGCCGGTCTCTCATCGGCAGCACCGGCCAGCGCGCTGGCCAGGCTGCGCTTCCATCCGGCGCTGGCAGCGCTGCTGCTGCTCTCGCTGGTGATCCTGATCATCGCCGTCGCACGCATGAAGGCGCCGGCCACCTCGGTGCCGACCGCCGCCGAGATCGAGACCGTGCGCGTGCTGCGCTTTGACGACATGCCCGACGGCGCCGTCGCCGCCATTGATGCCGGCAGCGGCCAGCTGGTGCAGCGCTTCGAAGGCGAACAAGGCTTCCTGCGCGGCACCCTGCGCGCCCTGACCCGCGAACGGCGCCTGTTCGGCGTGGGCGCCGGCCAGCCGTTCGAACTGATCCTCTGGCATGACGGCCGGCTGACGCTGCATGATCCGGCCACCGGCATGCGGATCGCGCTCGAGTCCTTCGGCGCCACCAACACCGGCGTGTTCGCACGTCTGCTCCCTTGAGCGGGGCGCCGACTGCGATCGTCATCGGCGCCGGATTCGGCGGCCTGGCGGCCGCGATCCGGCTGTCCTGCAAGGGCTATCAGGTGCAGGTGATCGACAAGCTCGACGCCCCCGGCGGGCGCGCCTATGTGCACCGCCAGGATGGCTTCACCTTCGACGCCGGCCCCACCATCATCACCGCGCCGCACCTGCTGGAAGAGCTGTGGACGCTGTGCGGACGCAACTTCGCCGACGACATCACGCTCAAGCCGATGGAACCGTTCTACCGGCTGCGCTTCGACGACGGCACCTGGTTCGACTACAGCGGCGACGAGGCGGCGATGCGGCGCGAGATCGAGCGCTTCAGCCCGTCCGACCTGCCCGGCTACGAACGCTTCGTGCTCGCCGCCGACCAGGCCTGCAAGCTCGGCTTCGAAGAGCTCGGCCACAAGGCCTTCAATCAATTTTCAGATCTCTTGGCCGCCCTGCCCAGCATGATCCGCATGAAGGCCTGGCAGACCCTGTATTCGATGGTGGCGCAGTACATCAGCGACCCGAAACTGCGCATGGTGTTCAGCTTCCATCCGCTGCTGATCGGCGGCAATCCCTTCGCCGTCACCCGAGTCTACAGCCTGATCAATACGCTGGAACGGCGCTGGGGCGTGCACTGGGCCATGGGCGGCACGGGCGCCCTGGTGACCGGCCTGGTGAAACTGATGCAAGAGCGCGGCGTGACGCTGCGCCTCAATACCCCGGTCACCCGCATCCGCGTCGAGCGGGGGCGCGCCACCGGCGTCGTGCTGGAGAATGGCGAAGTGATCGCGGCCGACATCGTGGTCTCGAACGGCGACGCCGCCTGGACTTACCGCAACCTGATCGAACCGCAGGAACGCCGGCACTGGACCAATCGCCGCATCGACAGCCGCAAGTATTCGATGAGCCTGTTCGTCTGGTACTTCGGCACCGACCGCCGCTGGGAGGATGTGCCGCACCACATGATCATGCTCGGCCCGCGCTACAAGGAGCTGCTGGACGACATGTTCAACCAGCTCAAGCTGGCCGATGATTTCAGCCTCTACCTGCACCGCCCCAGCGCCAGTGACCCGAGCGTGGCGCCGCCGGGCTGCGACGGCTTCTATGTGCTGGCCCCGGTGCCGCACCTGGGCAGCGGCACCGACTGGCAGCAGGTGGCCGAAGGCTACCGGCAAAAAATTCAGCAGTACCTGGAAGAGACCGTGATGCCCGGACTTGGCCAGCACATCGTCACCAGCCGCATCACCACCCCGCAGGATTTCCATGACCGGCTGTGGTCGCACCAGGGCGCGGCCTTCGGCATGGCGCCGGTGCTGTTGCAGAGCGCCTGGTTCCGGCCGCACAACCACAGCGAAGACGTGCGCAACCTCTATCTGGTCGGCGCCAGCACCCATCCGGGGGCCGGCGTGCCGGGGGTATTGATGTCGGCGCGCGCGATGGCCGAAAGCGTACCCGATGCCTGAAACAACGAAGACCATCGACCTGGCCGCCTGCGAAGAACTGATGCGCGGCGGATCGAAATCCTTTTTCGCCGCCAGCGGCCTGCTGCCGCAGCGCGTGCGCATCCCCGCCATTGCGCTGTATGCCTTCTGCCGCGTGGCCGATGACGCCATCGATGAACATGCCGATGACCCCGAGGCGCTGCCGCGGCTGCAGCAGCGACTGGCGGCCATCTACGCCGGTGAGCCCGGCGAGATCATCGAAGACCGCGCGATGGCGATGGTGGTGCACCGCTATCGCATTCCGCGCGCGCTGCCCGAGGCCCTGCTCGAGGGCTTCGCCTGGGATGCCGCCGGCCGCCGCTACCAGACGCTGGACGAGCTGCATCACTATTGCGCGCGCGTCGCCGGCAGTGTCGGCGCCATGATGGCAATGGTGATGGGCGTGACCGATCCGCATGCGCTGGCGCGCGCCTGCGAGCTGGGCAATGCCATGCAACTGACCAATATCGCGCGCGACGTCGGCGAAGATGCCCGCAACGGCAGGCTCTACCTGCCGCGCGACTGGATGCGCGAGGAAGGCATCGACCCCGACCGCTGGCTGGCCGAGCCCGAGTTCACGCCGGCGCTGGCGAAAGTCACGCGCCGGCTGCTGGGCGAGGCCGAGCGCCTGTACCGGCGCGGATCGACCGGCATCGCCGCCCTGCCGCGCGACTGCCGCGGCGCGATCCTGGCCGCCGCCATGATCTATGCGGAAATCGGCAGCGTGGTGGCCGAACAGGCGATGGATTCGGTGAACCGGCGCGCCGTCGTCGGCAGCGCGCGCAAGCTGACCCTGCTGTGCCTGGCAAAGATACGCGCCCAGTTCCCGTCCACCTGTTCGCACCAGCAAGCCCTGCCGTCGATCGCCTTCCTCGCGCAAGCCTGCGCCGAGGCGCATGCCGACGCAAAGGCCCATGCCCGGCTGGCGTCCGGCCAGCGCCCGCTGCCCAAGCGCAGCTTCGACGAGCGCTGCGAATGGCTGATCGACCTGTTCGAGCGACTGTCGGTGCCGGCCAGCCGGCACTGAGCGCGCGCGGTCCTCGGGCCGGGCGACACTCAGACCAAGCGACACTCAGCCGAAGCGCGGCATCCGGAACGGCAGCATGCGCTGCACGATACCCGAGGACAAACGCGGCACGTTCAGCGTCTCGTGCATGCTGATGACCTGCTGCCCGAACAGGCTGCTGGCAAGGACGGAACGCTCGTAGAAAGGCGTGTCCTCCAGCATGTCGATCACGCGCACGGTCGATCCGGCGTCGCTGCGCATGCGGCGGTCGATGCGCCAGCCGGTCTTCTTCATCGGTTGGCGCGGCGGCGGGTCGAAGGGCTCGACATGGCCATCCTTGAAAAAGCGCAGGCCGATCAGCCGGTCCGGCCCCGTCTTCTGCTGCACGTCATAAATGACGGCCGTCGAGCCGTCGGGCAGCGTCGCGCGCGACCAGTCCCATTCGCGGAAGGCCTGCGCGATCGGCTCGTCGCCTTCATTCGAATCCAGGTAGGCATGGCCCTGCCAGCGCAGCGACGGGCTGTCGAGCTCGACCTCGACCCGCGCACAGGGCGCGATCGGCCCCCAGCGGTGGCGCGACGCATCGTCCAGCGGCACATGCAGCGCCGACAGGCTGCCCGGATGCACGCGCACCCTGCCCCGCACCGGGAACGGCACCGGCACGCCGATCTCGCAGATGTCGATGGTCAGCGCCGTGCCGTCCCAGTGCAGTTCGCTCGGGCCGATCACGAAGCGGTCGGCCTCGCGCGCGATGCTGCGCTTGCTGCGCTCGGTCATGGTCCAGCGCCGCTTGCCGCCATACAGCGCGACATTCAGCGCGCAATGATTGACCGGGTCGCCACGGCCCTGCGCCAGCGCGCTGCGGTAATACGGCGAGAAGGCGCTGCCGACGAAGGCAATCACGGTCAGGCCGTAATTGCCGCAGTCGCTCAGCGCATCGACATACCACCAGAGATAGCCACCCGGCGCGACTTGCTGGTCGAATCGAGGTGCGCCATCAGCGTCGCGGCCGCAAGCTGGCCCGACATCGCCGCCATCGGCACGCCCGGCCCCGGATGCACGCTGCCGCCCGCCAGGTACAGCCCCGGCACCCGGGTGCGCGCCCCGTTCCTCGCGAAGGCCGACATCCAGCCGTGGGTCGCCATCCCGTACAGCGCCCCCGCGCTGCCCGGAAACAGCTGCTGAAAGTCGCCGGGCGTCGTGCGCAGGCAATTCTGCGGCGTGCGGCTGAGGCTCAGGCCATGTCGCGCCAGCAGGGAAAAGGTGTGGGACTCGCATGCGTCGATCTCCGTTTCGGTGAGGGGCTGGCTGCCCTGGGCGGGTGCATTGACCAGCACCAGCAGCCGGTCGCGTTCAGGTGCGGCGGCAGCGCCGCCGCGGTCTTGTGCGCAGACATAGACCGTCGGCGTGCGCGGCAGCCGGTGGCGCGCGAAGATGTCGCCAAACTCGCGCGCATAGTCGGGCTGGAAAAACACGTTGTGCCGTTCGAGCGGGAAGCCGCTGGTGGGGGCATGCACGCTCCAGGTCACGGCCGACAGCGAGCGCTTGGCCGGCGCCAGCGGCGCAGCGGCGCGGCGCGCGTTCTCGCCCAGCAGCCCCTGCCCCAGCGCCGACATGTCGCCATTGAAGATCACGCTGTCGGCCTCGATCCGCTCGCCGGCGGCGGTGATGACGGCGCGCGTGCGCCCGCCCTCGGTCTCGATGCGCGCCACGCGCTGGCCGTAGCGCAAGTGCGCGCCATGGCGGGTCGCCAGCGAGGCCAGCGAACGCGCCAGCGCATGCATGCCGCCGGCCACCGACCAGACGCCGTCCAGCTCGACCTGGGTCACCAGCATCAGCGTGGCCGGCGCCTCCCACGGGGAGGAGCCGCAATAGGTGGCATAGCGGGCAAACAGCTGGCGCAGGCGTTCATCCTGAAAGTGGCGGCCGAGCGCATCCCACAGGTTGCTCATCGGGCCCAGCGCGGCCAGCACGGCCAGGCCCTTCAATCCGAGGTCGCCCGACATGCTGGCCAGCGTCGGCACTTGCGAACGGATGAACGGGCCTTCGAGCGCGTCATAGACGGCGCGCACCTGCTTGCAGAACTGCACGAAGCGCGCCGCCTCGGCCGGGCCGGCGAAGCGCGCAATGGCCTCGCGCGAGCGGGCCGGATCGGCGTACAGGTCGAGCCGCTCGCCGCCGTCCCATGCGTGGCGGGCCAGCACCGGCAGCGGCGACAGGGTCAGCTCGTCGGCCAGATTGGCGCCGGCCGACGCATAGATCTGCTCGAACACCCAGCGCATGGTGAAGACCGTCGGACCGCTGTCGATGGCCGCGCCATCGACCAGCGGCTGGCGCATCTTGCCGCCGGGGGTGGCGGCCGCTTCCAGCAGCGTCACCGACAGCCCGCGCGCGGCCAGCTGCAATGCCGCGACCAGGCCGCCGACGCCGGCGCCGATGACGACCACGCGATGCTCGCGCAACGACTCAGCCATAGACGCGGTCCTTCCAGCGGCCTTGCAGCGAGATCGGCGCGAAGCGCACGAACATGGATTCGGAAAAGAACTGGTGCCGCCATGCCGCCTGGATCGCCGTCTGGTGCGCGCCGGTGCGCGCATAGGCATCCATGGCCGCGGCATCGCGCCACAGGCTGAAGGTGGCCTGCCGCAGCAGCGGCGCTTCGCCCAGGCCGATGGCCAGCTCGCAGCCGGGCGCATCGGCGATGTCGGCCTGCGCGGCCGGCGCATGGCGCCAGAACTGTGCGGCGGCTGCCGGTCGGATCGAGGCGCGGGTCAGCGCGGCCACGCGGTCGCCGGCCGGTATCGCCGGGCCGGGACTGAGGGCGGCGCCGCTCCAGCTGCCGCGTGCATCGGCCACGCGCAAGAGGGCAATCAGGCAGTCGTCGCTGCGCTGGCGGTAGCGCGCCACGAGGGAAGAGGTATCGATGAAGCGGCGGGCGTCGTCGGCGCCGGAGAACAGGCAGAACAGGCCCTGATGCGAGGCGCTGGGCGCGAGGCCGAAGCCGCCGTCGCGGCCGCTGCCCAGGGTCTTCATGAAGCGCAGCCCCGGCGCGCGCTCGGGCAGCCAGCGCGAGAAGGCGATGCGATGCCAGCCCCAGGGCCAGTACGCCGGCTTCAGGCGCGCCAGCAACAGCAAGGCCACGCCATCGATCGCCGGCGATGCCGGTCCCGATGGCGTGGCCCTGACTGCGTTCGGATCGGTGGCGCCGGCATCGATTGTGTGACGTGCACCCATCGGCGCCTCCTGGACGGCAGGGCGCCGCCCGCGGGCGGCGCCTGGCCGGATTACTGGTTCAGCTGCTTGATGGTCGCTGCCAGCTCCGGATAGCTGTTCAGCATCGGATAGCCGTACAGAGGCTTGTACGCGCCCTGGTGACAGGTGGCGCAGCTGATCTTGGCGACGTCGCCGCCCGGACCCTTGCGATCGACCGGGAACACATCGGTCAGCGGCACCATGTAGTCCTTGTTCACGTCACGCGCCATGCGGATGCCGTGATAGGCGGTGATGCGCTGCGGCGGGCTGCCCTCCCAGCTCTGGAACGAGCGGGTGTTGTGGCAGTACGTGCAGTTGACGCCGAGCGAAGTCGACATGTGCGTCATCAGCCCGTAGGTCCACTCGGCCTGCTTGATCGACTGCCGGTTGCCCGACGGCAGCGGGGTCGGCCCGTTGACGCGGATCGGCTTGTCGTCCAGCAGGTAAGGGGTCAGCGGATCGGTCGGCAGTGAGGACAGGTTCACCAGCTTGCCCGGCGTGTTCTGGCCGGCCAGGTCGCCGATGAAGTCGGCCTTCTTGTCCTGGTCGAGCGGCGTGAACCAGACTTGCTGGGGCACCGGGTTGCCGCGGTGGCAGCTGTAGCAGGTGACGCCGGTCTCGGAAACGTGGTTCTTCCAGTTGCTGTTGATGTGGCGCGTCATTTCGATCATCTTGCGCGCGACCGTCTTCGTGTACTTGCTGTCTTCCGCGAAGTTCTGCGGGTTGTGGCAATACGCGCAGCCTTCTTTCGGCGACACCCAGTTGGTCATCGCCGTCATCAGGCCGATGAACTGGCCGGCCGACACATCGCCCAGCACCTTCACGTTCTGGTAGGTGTCCTTGGCGCGCGGGCCGTCGGGCGAGGCCGGTGGCGGCATCGGCGGGACGGTGTTGGCCGCGTCCATCGCCGCGACCTTGCTCGGGTTGTAGACCTCGACCATGCCGGTGCCGCGATAGCCGTGCTGGACGCTGTCCATCGGCGGCCGCTCGCAGCCGGCCAGCAGGGCACTGCCGGCAACCAGCAGTGCGACGATCTTCGAGATACGGAATGTCATGGCTTGGCTCCCTGCAGGGTGGCGGGGTCGATCACGTCGCCCCAGACAGGCGGATAAGGCGGGGCGACGCCATGCTTGACGGCCCACAGATACCAGTTGTCGACCACGGTTCCGGTCAAGAGGATGCCAATGCCGCCGACCAGCGGGCACAGCACGGCGAACCACCAGGCCCAGCGGTGGATGGATTCCATCGTCGCATTGAAGCCCATGGTCCAGCGCCAGAACAGCGCGGCACGTTCGGTCGCGGTGCCGCGATCGATGATCTGTTCGATCTCGCGCTCGCCGCCGTAACGGCCGACGGCCAGGATGGTCGCGCCGTGCATCGCAAACAGCAGTGCCGAGCCATACAGGAAGGCGATCGACAGCGCATGGAAGGGGTTGTAGAACAGGTTGCCGTAGCGCAGGGAGCA
>JACCDY010217081.1_pt1 | contig 16339 bp, 16 predicted proteins | sample 7446391 | NCBI WGS metagenome assembly JACCDY01 (sample SAMN15323451, study PRJNA562643) | freshwater metagenome | isolation source: river surface water | place: USA:Blue River Watershed | collected 2017-08-18
GCAACAATTGGAAGTAGATTTTTTAATTTCATTGTTCTCTTTGGACAAAAATACGCTACAAAAGTAAGGCCAAATTTTGGTTTAAAAAAATTAGCTTTCTTCTAATTGATGAATTTTTTCAACTAGAAAAGCCATTAATTCAGCGATATAGCCTTGGCTAAAATCAAAAGATATTCCCGCTGTTGCATAGATTTCTTTCATCGGTTTGGTGTAGCCAAGACTCAAGGCGTTTAAATATTGATCCAAAGCCTTCGCAGGATTCGCGCAATAATTTCTCCAAACGGCCAATGCCCCCAATTGCGCAATGGCATATTCTATGTAATAAAATGGCACCTCAAATAGGTGTAATTGTTTCTGCCAAAGTTTAGCCTTCGCCGTTTCTAAGCCTTTCCAATCTGTGATGGAATCGGAAAAGCGGGAATATATTCTCTCCCAAGCCTCACTTCGTTCTTCGATGCTATGGTTTGGATTTTCATAAATCCAGTGCTGGAACGCATCGATGGTTGCCACCCAAGGTAAGGTCTCCAAGATGTCCTCCAAGTGCTTTATTTTAGCTCTTTTGGCATCTTTCGGATCTTCGAAATAGTGATCCCATTCATCCATCGTGATTAATTCCATACTCATCGATGCCAATTCTGCCACTTCCGACGGAAAATTACGGAAGGCATTCAAAGCTAAATCTTTCGTTAAAATGGAATGTACGGCATGGCCGCCCTCATGTAAAAGGGTCACCATGTCACGAACTTGCCCCGCCGCATTCATGAAAATAAATGGGAAGCCACTTTCCTCCAAGGGGTAATTATATCCCCCCGGATTTTTTCCCTTGCGTGAGTCCAAATCAAAGCGATCTAATTTGACCATTTCCTTCAAACAATCGCTCAAAAACGGATCGATGTTATGAAATACCTGGATGGTTTTATCCAAAAGTTCTTGACCCGTTTCAAAGGGTTTCAAGGGCTTTCTCCCCAAAGTATCCACCGCCTTATCCCATGGCTTTAATTCCCCCAATTGGAGTGCTTTTTTTCGTTTTTCTGCCTGCTCATTGATAATCGGGACAACCGTAGCTGCCACCGCATCATGGAATTCAAAGCAGTCGGCCGGGCTGTAATCAAAACGTCCCAAGCTCGCAAACGCATAATCTCGGTAATTCGCAAAACCTGCATTCAGTGCTACTTGATGACGCTTCTCAACCAATTGATTAAATAATTCATCCAGTTTTTCTTTTATTTCTAAACGGGCGCTCGATACTTTTTCAAAGACCTCTTGGCGTTTAGATCGGTCAGTCGATTCAAAATAGGCATTTGCTTGTTGGAGTGTTTTCTCCTCCCCATCAATCTCCACCATTAAGGCTCCCGTTGCAGCACCGTATTGCGTTTGTAAATTTTGTAGTTCAGTGAAAAGCGGAATGTTTTCCTCCCGGAAAATCTCGATGGATTTCTTCATGCCGCGTAACATAATCGCATAGCCCGTTTCAGGAAGTTCCGTATGGAATGGGCTTTCAATAATCTTTTTATTCCAAGCATCATCATAGACGGATGCTTGTGGCATGATTTCGTTCACAAATTGCTGATAGCTTTTTTGATGCGCCTCATTCTGATTGTCGCAGGACATCTTGATGTAGCGCCAGGCGAAGTTCTCCGACAAGTAGCTTTCCAATTCCGAGCGATTTTCGCAAAACTGAATTAAATCCGATAGGGAATTGATTTCGGTTTGGCTTAGTTGTTCGAAATAGGGCAATACGCTTTCCCATGTGCTAAGTTGGAAGTCTTTCGCTAAGAATTTGCGTGTGATGTTTTGGGCGGATACTTGTCTGGTCATGAACGATATTTTTTGTAAAAATACATCAATTTTGCCTAGCTTTAAATCTAAATTTATTCCTATGGCTTTACAAATTCCGTCAATTGAATTAAATAATGGTGTTCTGATGCCTCAATTGGGATTGGGGGTTTATGCCCCCCAGCAGCAAGATGAGGTTGGCCAAGCGGTCGAATCAGCCCTTTCCTTGGGTTATCGTTTAGTCGATGCCGCTTCGATCTATGGAAATGAACGGGAAGTCGGCCAAGCTTTAAAACAGTCTGGCGTGCCTCGCATGGATTTATTTATTACCAGTAAGGTGTGGATGGATGATATGGGATACGATTCTACGCTCCGTGCGTTTGATAAATCCATGAAGGATTTGGCATTGGATTACATGGATTTGTATTTGATTCACTGGCCGAAAGACCAACACCGCAAGGATACATGGAAGGCGCTGGAATCACTTTATGAGCAAGGTGTTGTCAAGTCGATTGGTGTATCCAATTATTACCAAAAGCATTTGGAGGAGTTGTTTGTTTATGCCAATGTCTGTCCAGCCATTAATCAAATTGAGTTAAGTCCATTCTGCTATTTGCCAGAGGAGTTAGCGTTTTGTCGGAAGAACAATATTCAAATTGAAGGATATGCGCCGGTTGTTCGGGGTCAAAAAAAGGATCATCCGGTACTTATCGATATTGCGCGCAAGTATGGAAAATCTACTTATCAGGTGTTGATTCGCTGGGTCATCGAACAGGGTGCCATTACGATTCCCAAATCCATTCAACCGGAACGCATGGTGGAGAATGCGGAGGTGTTTGATTTTAAATTAGATGAAGAGGATTTAGCGCGTATGGCCGTTTTATATGATAATACGCGGGTTGCCTGGGATCCTCGGGATTTTTAGCATGAATATTTAATTAAAAAAGGGGCGTAAGCCCCTTTGAAGTTTAATCTAGGTCAATCACCACCCCATCGCTTTTCGGATGGGCGACGCAGGTAAGGATATATCCTTTTTGAATCTCTCCAGCAGTTAAGCCATCTTCTTCATCCATCACCACTGTTCCTGATTTACATAGTCCCATGCAAGCCGTGCACATACCTGCTTGACAGGAATAAGGAATATCTAGATCTGCCACCAAGGCTGCCTCTAAAATCGTTTCGTGTGGTTGAACCGTAATTTGATGCGATTTGCCTTCAAAAACCAAGGTGATTTCTCGCGCGATATCGTTGTCGGACTCAGCAGTTTCAACGGCCGGTGCCGTATTGAATAATTCCTTGTGTATTTGTGTGGATGGAACCTCAAAAATGGCCAAGGCTTTTTGTACCTCTTCCATCATTTCGAGTGGACCACATAAATAGTAATGCGCCTTCGCAATCTCGATACCCAACTCTTGTTTTAAATAATAGACAGTTGATGCTTGGTTGATTCGCCCTTTTAATCCTGGCCAATTCGCAGCGGGTTGACTGATGACGTGTAGGACCGTCAAACGAGTCGAAAATTCCGTTTCAAGTGCATCCAATTGCTTTTTGAAGATAATTTGATCTTCATGGCGAGACCCATAAATCAAATGAATTTTTGATTTAGGCTCACGGTTTAGCAATGTCTTAATCATCGACATCAGGGGAGTTACGCCGGATCCTGCACCAATGAACACGTAATTTTTTGAGGCATCGGCATCGGGCTCAATGACAAAGTTTCCCATTGGTTCGATGACCTCTACGCTGTCACCCACCTTGATGTTATCGCAAAGGAAATTGGATACGAGTCCACCTGGAATGCGCTTCACGGTGATGGCCGGGGACATGTCGGTCGCCGGTGAAGAGGACAATGAATAACTCCGTCTCGGTTTCTCCCCAGCTATGTTTGGTATTACCGTCAAAAATTGGCCGGCAGCGTAATGCAGGGTGTCGTGAATGGGATGCCAAAAATGGATGGTTTTGGTATCCTGGGTTTCTTCGGTAATGTCCTTTACGGTCAAATGTAAAAATCGTAAGCTCATAATTAGGGAGTATTTGGTACGATCCATTGGATGGTCCCCGCCGGGGATTCATTGTGCAATCGGTCAAAGGCTGTTACGACAAAGCCATAGCCCGTTTGCAATTCTGATGGATCGATGATGTATTCGTTTTTTTGTCCTTTATAAATAATATTCGCGGGGTTTTCTAGCCCTCGAAGACCTTCGCTCCGTCGGATTTTATAAACCACGTAATAGGCTGGAGGATCGTTATCCAGGCTCGGTTCGCCGACTTGCCAGCGCATGGTCCATTTTCCCAACTGCTTTTGAAGGCTAACCTTATGCGGCGCAGTGGGTGGAATGCTATCTAGCCACGGCATGGTAGGTACAAGCGCCACATGTTTGTAATGTGTCGTTCGTAGACTATCTCGCCAGCCTTTGATGTTTTTCGTCAGTTGGCTCGAGCTAAAATAAATAGATCCTTTCACCTGTCCTAAACCCCGTGCTATGCTCAATTGTTTCGCTAGTTCATTCGAATTCCATTGGTCGGTCAGGTGGTAAGCCGCATGTCCGATGTAGATGGGTCTTCCATATCCATGCTCACTCCACCAATTCGCTAAAGGACCGAAAGTTGCCACCTTGTGTGTCGTACCCCAATACAACTGGGGAGCTAAATAATCTAACCAGCCTGCTTTCGTCCATTTTTCGGTATCCGCGAAGAGATCGTCATAGGACTGTAAGCCATTTCTAGTTGGGGAGCCATACTCCGGATCTGAACTTTTATGTCGCCAAATACCAAAAGGGCTGATGCCGAATTTAACGCGCGGGTTAACCGATTTGATGGTCTTTGAAATTTCTTCCACCAGCAAATTGATGTTTCTTCTGCGCCAATCGGCTAAGCTTTCATTCGGCAATTTATATTTTTCATAGGCCTCATCGTCATCGAAATGGCCATTTTTGACGGGATAAGGGTAAAAATAGTCATCAAAATGAATACCATCGACATCATATTCTTGCACGATATTCTTAACAATTTTGGTGATGTATTGCCGTACAGCAGGAATGCCAAAATTAAAGAGATGCTGGTTGTTGTAAACCACCATCCACTCGGGATGAAGTCGGACGATGTTATTCGCACTCAAAATATTTTTCGTCGACATGCTCCCACGGTTCATATTTAACCAAGCATGAAATTCCATACCTCTCGCATGGGATTCTTCAATCATGAAGGCTAAGGGGTCGTAACTTGGTTTGGGTGCTTGGCCTTGAATGCCGGATAGGTAGGCCGACCAGGGTTCTTCGCCTTTCGCATAAAAGGCATCTGCAGCTGTACGGACTTGCACGAAAAGCGCATTTATGCCCGTTTTTTGATGTGAATCAAGAAGGTCAATGAATTCTTTTTGCTGGGTATAGGCATTGTAGTTCCGTGCGCTAGGCCAATCGATGTTTTGGACGGTGGCAACCCATACACCGCGCAATTCGCGTTTGGGTGATTGAGCAACCATTGAAAAACAAAGGAATAAACAAAAAAGAACGTGCCGACTTCTCATAAAGCCGCAATTTACCTAAAAACAATGATTTTTAAGCCTTCTCAATGGAGAATAAATAGCCGACTCCCTTTAAGGTTTTGATATAGTATTCGGGGATTTTTTCGCGGAGTTTGCGGATATGCACGTCCACGGTACGCTCGACAACGTAAACGTCTGATCCCCATACTTTTTCCAATAATTCATCCCGGTTAAAAACCTTATTGGGATTTTTTGCGAGGTAGGATAGGAGTTCGAATTCTTTTTTGGGAAGAATTAAGGCACGGCCTTCGAAGGTTGCAGCATATTGCGTACGGTTGATGACTAAGCCACCAATTTCAATAATTTCTTGATTCTCTTCGTTCGTTTCGCGCTTGAGTAGCGCATTAATCCGACTAACTAAAGCCCGTGGTTTAATCGGCTTGATGATGTAATCATGTGCTCCTGCGTCGAAAGCAGCAACCTCGGTGAATTCCTCGCCACGTGCTGTTAAAAATAAGATGATCGTATTTTTGAATTCGGGCATGCTTTTCATTTTGCGTGCCGTTTCGATGCCATCCATGATGGGCATCATCACATCCATAATAATTAGGGCGGGTTTGAAAGTCTGCGCGATTTCAAGGGCCTCCTTTCCATCAAGGGCTTTTGCCAATTGATAATTCTCTTTCGCTAAATTATATTCCAGTAGCTCAAGAATATCCGGATCGTCATCGACCAATAATATTTTCGCTTGTTGTAGCGTTTTGCTCATGGTTTTCCCCCGTTGGATTTTTGTGATGCCGCAAAGATAGACAGGCCTAAATTACGAAATTGTTAAATTTTCCGTAATTTGACTTTATAATTTTCAACAATGTACAAAGATACTCCTTACCCTTTGCGTTTAGCGGCCGTTTTAATTAGCATTGCCTTGGTGGTGTTAGGGCTTTATCTTTTGCAGGACCTTTTGATCATTCTCTCCTTTTCAATGATATTAGCCATGTTGGTTTTGCCGATGTGTAGCTGGATGGAATCAAAGGGGATGGTGCGCTCGTTGGCCATTACGATTTGTCTCTTAATCATGTTTGTGGTTTTGGGGTTAATTCTTCTTCTTCTCATAGGCCAAATAGCCGAATTTGCGAATGACTGGCCCTTGTTTATCAAGAAGTCGGAAAAGTGGCTAGCGGGCCTACAGAGTTTTCTTTCTCAAAATTTGAATATCTCGCGCAAGAAACAAATGGTGGAGTTTAGTAACCAGACCATTAATCTCTTGAAAAATTCAGGGACAATTATTTCGACAACCTTTGGTACCGTTTTGCATGGGCTTACGACAATGATTGTTGTACCTATTTTTGTCTTCTTCTTTCTGTATTACCGCCAGTTTTTTGCGGATTTTTTAACGAAGGTTTTTCCAACTACGGAGCCTAAAGTTTTACGGGGAATTATGCAGAAGACCGGTACGGTTGTTCAAAGTTATTTGGTGGGTTTGCTTGCTGTCATGCTAATCGTTGCTATACTTTGTTGCGCAGGATTCTGGTGGATCGGGGTTGAGTATTATTTGTTTTTTGGCTGCTTAACGGGTATTCTATTATTGATTCCTTACATCGGAATTTGGATTGGGGCAGCCATACCCATTGTTTTGACATTAGCCTCTTTAGGACCCAATTATGCGCTCGGCGTGATGGTTTGGGTAGCTGTCGTTCAGTTTGTAGAGGCGAATTTTATCACACCTTTGGTTATCGGATCGAAGGTGAGTATCAATCCCATGGTGGCTATGCTTGCTTTATTGATCGGGGAGATGATCTGGGGAATACCCGGTCTAGTCTTAGCCTTACCCTTAACGGCGATTCTCAAAGTGATTTTTGATCATGTTCCCGCATTGGAAGCCTATGGATTCTTGCTGGGAGAGGCTCCCAAGCGGAATTAAAGGGAGAGCAGCTCTTTGAAACGTATGGATTGACGTCTCGAAATTTCGATTTTTTCCCCTTTCCCTGATAAGGTTACCTGCAAGCCTCCGGAGAACCAAGGTTCAATTTTGTCAATAAAATTTAAGTTGATGATGTGCTTCCGGTTCGCTCGGAAGAATACCTTCGGATCCAGGCGTTCCTCTAATGCATTTAATGATTTTAGTACCAAGGGCTTTTGGTCATCAAAAAATAATCGAACATAATTTCCCATGGATTCGCAAAGGCGTACACGGTCCAAACGGACGAACCAACAACGTTCCCCGTCTTTCACAAAAATCTGGTCTTGCGCACCCAATACATGATGAGGCGTCTGGGATACCTTGGCTTGTTGTACTGTTCTCTTCTCCAGCTTTTGAATGCTCTCACTGAGGCGTGCTAATTCAATCGGTTTCAAAACATAATCCAAGGCATTTACTTCGAATGCCTTCAAGGCATATTCATCAAAAGCTGTCGTGAAAATCACCTCGGGTAAGTAGCCATCCCAGGTTTCCAGCCACTCAAATCCTGTTTTCCCAGGCATTTGGATATCCAAGAATAAGACATCTGGTTGAAGGCTCTCCAATAGGGTAGCGGCTTCATCCGTGTTCGCAGCCTCAGCAATAACCTCAATATGTGGAAAATTTTCCAATAAGCGTTTGAGTTCATTCCGTGCTAAACGCTCGTCGTCTACAATGATGGCTTTCATAAATGCAATTAAATTTCCTCAAGATAAGGCAATGTCACGGATGCACAGACTTGATTTTTGTTTAATGGTTGAAGATCGATTTGAGCGGTTTCTCCATATAACAAACTCAATCGATTTTGGGAGTTAATCAAACCAAGGCCCTCGGTGGGCTCTTTAGTAGTCTTCAGGTGCCCCGGATTTATCACACGAATGTACACGCGTTCCTCTTGCTTTTCCGCAGTTATTTCGATTATCCCCCCTTTGACGGACTTGGATATTCCGTGCTTAATACCATTCTCCACCAGCGTTTGTAATAACATGGGTGGAATCTGTGCCTTCTGACAAGATGGGTCGATTTTGATGGACCAGTCCAAACGATCTTCGTATCGAATCTTTTCTAAGGCTAAATAATCGGTGATGGTATCGAGTTCTTCCGACAACGCAATGGTTTTTTTGCGTTCGGTCAGTAAAGAACTTCGAAGCAATTTAGACAATTGATTGATCCCTTTTTTCGCTTTTTGTGGGTCCTCGGTAATTAATGCACGTACGCTATTGAGGGCATTAAATACGAAGTGTGGATTCATTTGAGCCCGCAGGACCTTACCCTCCGTTTCCAAAATAGCTCGCTCAAGTTTGTCATTTTCACGTTCCATTTCCAATCGCTTGTTGGAGTATTGGAAGAAAAAATAAATCAATCCCCAAATGGCCAATGGCTTCAGGAAATTAAAAAAGATTTGAATGACAATAAATGGACTCAGAGTCACGTCATACGTTTCTTGAAGAAATATGTAATCCAAGGGGATATTGAGCCCCATCAAGAGTAGCGCCATGATAATCAAGGCCAAAAAATTGAATTGCAGCATCCGCCATAGGCTCAATTCCTGCCATCGATAGCGTTTGGTTATCCCTCGGTATTGGTGTGTCAGAAATATTGCCAAAGCAATATTCGCCATCGACGAGAATAGCCATGCCCATTTCCAGCCATATTGGTTGGTGTATAACAAGGCCTCATTAAGTGCCCATGCGAACCAGCCGACAAATTGCAATGTCCAATACAGGCGTTTTCGTCTCATCGTTTACATGGAATCCGGTAAACCCGCAAGGTGTTCCGTATGGTTTTCTTTTAACGCGATAAATTTACCCAATGTGTAATCGTATTGTAAATGGTAAAGGCAAAGGTTTTGGTGTCCAAAGCTATCCATTTCATGAAGCGGTTTTTCGAATAAATGCGTCAATAAAACGCGCATGGCACGTCCATGCATAGCGATTAAAATATGACGTTCCTCGGGTCTGGCTAGCATTAAATCAACCACCGGTTTCTGTTTCTCTAGGACATCCATGGGGCTTTCGCCTTCTTCCGAAGGAACATGAACGTCTCCATTGCGCCAAGTACGCACGAGATTACGGTAGTACTGATCATCTTCGTTGTTGGGCGTGCGCCCTTCACGTATCCCCCATGAAATCTCATTGAGCCCAGCGTGTTGTTCCCAAGGAAGACCTTTGTCTATAAATCCTTGTACCGATTGATGGGTGCGTTTTAGTGCAGAGGTGTAGATTTTAGTAATGGGAAGGTCTTGGTAATGCGCAAAGAACGCAGCAGCTTGTTGGCGCCCCAATTCATTCAAATCCGCATCGATGCCACTTCCTTGTACCACCCCCATGCGATTGTAATCGGTTTCTCCGTGGCGAATTAGGTAAATGTCTTTGATGCGATGCATATAAATTGGTTGGATTGAGATTGAATTCGCTAAATAATTGCGATTTTTGCTGCACAAAAATACAAATATATGTTTAATACTTCCATAAGCATCGACGACATCAATGCCATGAGCCAAGGTAACATGCTTGGTCACCTGGGTATTGAGTTTACGGAAATTACCGCCGAATACATCAAGGCAAAAATGCCTGTAGACCAGCGGACAAAACAACCTTTTGGTCTTCTTCACGGGGGTGCTTCAGTCGTATTAGCGGAATCTATCGGAAGTATCGCCTCATTATTGGCTGTGCCCAATATGGATCAATATAAAGGAGTAGGTGTCGAAATCAATGCCAATCACTTGAAGTCGGCCCGCGGCGGTTATGTCATCGGAACCTGTGTTCCCCTACGTATTGGAAAGACCTTGCACGTATATGAAATTAAAATTCATGACGAGGCCGAACAATTAATCTGTGCGAGTCGTTTAACTGTTGCGATATTGAAAATTGATTAATGATAGGAGCGGAATTAGATTGGTCAGGGATTTGGAATAGAGCTCAGGCGGAAGGCCATGGTCTTGCTATGTGGCGTTTGCCGAATCAAGACCAACAATTCTTGTTGCAGGACCTCAGTGGCGGCCAAGTAGTGGATGCCCATGAATTGGAGAACTTAGGGGCCGGGTTTCTCGTCGGGCCATTTATCGGGCAGCCTTATTTTCTGAAAGCTACGCATCTCATTTCCAAAAATGTGTCGTCTGAGAAGATTACGGTACCGAGTGCTTTTCGGCCAACAGAAGATCTTGAAAAAAGGTCGGAATTCATGGAACAGGTAGCCCGTTCCGTGAAAAAAATTGAGGCTGGAGATTTTCAAAAAGTCGTTTTGTCGCGTGTGGATGAACATGAATTGATTCCCCATTTCGATTTGCTTCATTCCTTTGATCAACTTTGTTTGAATTATCCGAGTGCATTTGTTGCAGCGATTTATGTCCCGGCATTAAAGGATATCTGGTTGTGTGCAACGCCTGAAACGCTTGTTTCACAAGATGTACACGGCATCTTTAGAACGATTTCGTTAGCCGGAACACAGTCGGGACTAGATGCCGATGGAAATAAATTATCACCTTCAGAGGCTCGTTGGTCTCAAAAAGAAATCGAGGAGCAGGCTTATGTGAGCCGCTATATCATTGATTGCTTCAAGCGGATTCGTTTGCGGGAATATTATGAAAATGGCCCTAAAACGGTATTGGCAGGGAATCTGATGCATCTGAAAACGGAATATTCGGTCGATACGCGGAAGTATCATTATCCGGGCTTAATTACCCAAATGCTTAATCTCTTACATCCTACCTCGGCCGTATGCGGCACACCGAAGGAGGCAGCTTTGGATTGGATTTTGCAAACCGAGAAGCATGAACGATTGTTGTACAGTGGCTACCTTGGTCCAATTAATTTAGAGGAGGCGACTCATTTATTTGTTAATCTTCGGACGGTCCAATTACATGGTACTATTGCGCGCTATTATGCCGGCTGTGGCATTACGGAGGATTCAGATCCTTTAAAAGAATGGCAAGAAACGCAAATGAAATGCCAGACGCTACAACGCGTGATTAATGCTTCCCTTTAAGCTCTTCTTTTTGCGTGATTTGGCCTGTAATAACCACTTTGATGGTATCAATTCGTGCGTCTGTGGTCGTCAGAATTTGGAATTGAAATGGACTTAGAATGATTGTCTCATTCACCTCAGGGATATCTTCATATAAACTGATCAACATCCCTCCGAGGGTTTCGTAATCCCCTTCCGGCAAATTCCAGGCATATTTTTCGTTGAGGTAGTCGATCTCATGGCGACCTGATAAAATAAAGGTATGCTCATCGATTTGCTTTTCAATCCAATCTTCCGAGTCATCGTATTCATCTTGTATCTCTCCAAAAATTTGCTCCATCACGTCCTCCATGCTGACTAATCCTGAGGTGCTCCCAAATTCATCAACGACGATGGCCAAGGATTTACGTTCCTTGGAAAATTTGATCATTAAGTCATTGGCCGCCATGGCTTCTGGAACAATGGGGATGGGAGTCAAGATGGATTGTAAATCTTTTGGTTTTTTAAACAGCGCTAACGAGTGGCAATAGCCAATAACTTCTTCTAGGCTCTCCTTGTAAACCAAGACTTTGGAATGCCCACTTTCAATGAAGGTTTTGGTTAAGCCTTCGATTCCTTCTTCCAATTCTACGGCAGTAATTTCAGTCCGAGGAATCATGCAATCACGCACCTTGACCTGCTTAAATTCCAATGCATTGTGGAAAATTTTGGTGTCTACTTCGTTCTCTTCCTCGGTGGAAATTTTCCGATTTAGATTTTGCAAGTAATGATTTAGGTCGGTCAGTCCGAAGGCTGGTTTTTCCTCGGAATAGGTAAGGCGTAATACTTTGGTGATAAACCATTTGGACAGGCCTACCGTCACCCAAACAAGCGGGAACATCAAGGTATTAATTATCCATATAGGGATGGCCAAAAACTCTAAAATCGCGTCTGGATTAATTAAGAAAATACTTTTTGGCGTGAATTCGGACGTCGTCAAAATCAGAATGGTTGCAACCACCGAGGCCAATAAGCGCGCGAATAATTCATTCATCAAGGGGATGTATCCCAATATCAAATGGTGCAAATATTCCTCCATGAAAATGCCATAAGCCACAAGGGAGAGGGTATTACCAATGAGCATCGTCCCAATGAAACGCGATGGCGTCTTATTGAAATGGGAGATAATTTTTGCACTAAGGATATCTTGCTTGGCTTTTAGCTCGAAGTACAATTTGTTCGAGGAAACAAAAGCCATTTCTACGCCGGAGAAAAAGGCAGAGAAAACCATGGACGTAACAATTCCAATGATTTCGGCACTCGTAATTATATGTTCGGGGTCGTCCATGTTAATTCTTTTTGTTCTTGTCTTCTTTGTTTAATCGCTCGTTACGGGCAAATTGGTAGTAAAAAAGACATCCGACGGCAAACATAAGCCAACTGTAATGGTAGTTAATTTCTTGCCAAAATTGACCTTGAATTTCCGGTGGTGTGGGCGAATTTAGGTCGACAATCCAAATGATTAGGAAGCCGATGGCAACAAATAAACTTAACTTTTCTTTGGTACTCATGATGCTAGGCGTTTTTCCGATCGACGGTAGGTTGCGATGAAAAGACCAATAAATATCAGGATTGATCCAATCCAAACCAAATTTATATAGGGTTTTTCCAAAGCCTTGATAATAATTAAATCTTGCTGTGTCGTGTTAACCGCAAAACTGAATTGTTGGGTTTTGGGATTAATCGTCGTGAATTTGATCTTAATTCCTGTTTCCTCACTCTCAAAGGCAGGCATAGCTACCATACCATCTTTGATGATGAAGGTGGGCTTTAATTCAAATCGTTGATCATTCTTTCCGAGCACAAGGAAGTTGGCCTGTACCGCCGCATCATTCGCTCCTAACTGAAACCCTTCTACTTGGGTAATCCGACTCACCTCTTTCAGGACAGCGACAAAATCATTTAAGAATAAGGTATCCCCGACCATCACGGTCGAATTCACCGTTTGGCTCCATTGTTTTTCCTCTCCAGCTTCGGCTGCTAAACGAGGATCCAGCGAAACATAGGTGTAAATATCATGGCTAAAGGCATGTTTGATATCGGGCGAAATGGCTGTTCCCATTTTTGGGTTAACCTGCCAGCGAGGGAAGAGTGATACCGCTTTTCCTTCTGCGTTTTTGAATTCTAATTCATAGTAATTGTTTTCCGGTTCCACAATCACCGTATCCCCTTTCTTCGCGATGGACTCACCATTTACGACCACATCTTTTAGCGCGACGGCATGGAAATCCCCCTCGATGATTTCGAAATCCTTTTTATTGTAATAGCCGGGTTTTCCACGAAGCGCAATTTTACGGCCTTTATAGGTCACCAAGTAATCTTGCATTTGCGCACCTTGGCCAAGCCAAAGCGGTAGATTTTCCTTATTTTCTTTGTTGTTGTCTTTCGTGAACTGCTCCACTTTATTGGATATTGCAAATCCCGAACGATTCAAAGAAACAACCTTGGAGTAGCCTGATGAGAATAAAATTCCGATTAGCATGACAGCTAAGCCGACGTGGGATAGGGCACCACCTGCGATGGAGACTTTCTGTCTCGCTAAGAACCAAAGGATACTTCCGTTTGCATAGACAGCAAACAATCCTGACCATAACAAAATGATGTAAGAGAATGTGAAGATTTTCCCCAGATTAACAAAGAGTACTGTCAACAAAGTCGCGACCAAAACGGAATTCCAGAGTGCTTTCCATTGGTTTTTATCTTTGATTTTTCCCCACCAAACATATTGGCCTATAGCGCTTAAAATCGCCACCCCAATAAAAATCCAGATTTGAATTTTACTGTAGTGTTCCACTTGGTCGGCCGGCAAAGCGATGTTTGAAACCATGCCAAAAGCCTCCGCGATTTTGTTGTAAACGGGGATAGAGGTGGTAAAGGTCAATTGAAAAGCGGATAGGCCTAACACAGATGCTCCAACAAAAATCCAGAACTCGCGGGAATAGATACCGAGTTCCTTTTCATCTGTTGGTAAATCTTTCCAGCGATACCAAGCTAATGCGATGGCACCTACTAAAAAAGTGCCCATATAAAGCAACAATTGTCCGGATAAACCAAGATCTGTAAAGGAGTGAACCGACGCGTTTCCAAGTATCCCTGAACGGTTTAAAAACGTAGAATAGAGAACCAAGATGAAGGTGGTTATCACCAAGATGATCGAGGTTTTCAAGGCAGAACTCGAATTTCGGTAGGCAATCATCGTGTGGATACCACCAATCCATACGAGCCAAGGTACGAAGGATGCATTTTCCACGGGATCCCAGTTCCAATAGCCTCCAAAGTTTAGGGTTTCATAGGCCCAATAGGCACCCATCATAATGCCGACTCCCAATACGCCCGCCCCAAAAAGCGACCAAGGTAGGGCTGGGCTAATCCACTCTGTTAATTGCTTTTTCCAAAGTCCAGCCATCAAAAAGGCAAACGGAACAAGAGTTAAGGCAAAACCTAAGAATAAGGTAGGTGGGTGGATTACCATCCAATAGTTTTGTAATAATGGATTTAGGCCTCGTCCATCCTTCGGAATGAAGTTGGGCTGCATGCTCCAAACCGGCAAATCCGGCTGTGCCTCCCGCAAAAGCAAGAAAGGAGACGAGCCAATTTTCAATTCAATTACCGGGATGATAATCCCTAAAATCATCGATGTTAAAAAGGTTTGCACCAAGGCAAAAATGGTCATTACCGGACTTTCCCATTTGGGGTTTCGGAACATCAACAAGACACCGAGTAGGGCTTGCCAGAAAATCCATAATAAGAAACTACCCTCTTGGCCCTCCCAAAAACACGATACGATGTAAGCAATTGGAAGTGCTTTGGAGGCGTGTGTAAAGGCGTAGTGGTATTCGAAATAATGGTTATAAATGATGATGTATAATGTCGTCGCTACTGCAATGACCGCCACAAGGTGCAAGAAAAACAAGGTGCGTGCGGCTTGTCGCCAATTATTGGCTAACTCGGCAGTTTGGCTTGAACGGTAATAGGCATAGGTTGCCAATAATGCCGTTACAAAGGAAACGATAATGAGCGCATGCCCTACTTGACCAATGGTTTCGTGTATCATATTATTTTTTGGCTTCCAATAAAGCGCTTGTGTCGGCAGATATTTTTCCTTCTTGGTATTTCGAAGGACATTTTAAAAGTATTTTATCGCAATAGAAAATCTTGTCGGCCTTCATATTCCCCACCAATACAATCTTCTCTGATTTCTCGAAATCTTGTGGCTTTGGAGCTGCATATATCACTTGATTTTCTCTTCCAAGGCTGTCTTCTACGATAAATTCTAATCGGTTGGCATCCAAAGCGGGATTAAAAACCATCCCAACAATTTTACCGGATGCATCTTTTTTTAATTTGCCAACGACATGCACTTTTTGATTAGGGTCTTGTTGGCTGATACGTTCAGCTTCCTCGAAACCCACATAGGTACTCGCGTCACCTGTCGTAATTAAGATGATTCCGATGGCAACGGCAATTAGGATTAGTCCAACGATGTGCGTCTTTTTCATTTGATGCGTTTTTCTAAATCGGTTATTTTACGATCGAGGCGGAATAGGTAGATAAATAGGCCGACTAAAATGATGGCGACTACGGCGATTACGACATAGATTTTTCCGTCCTCACGGAATTTATCGGCCATTTCTACGGAATCTTGCGCTTGTCCTGCGAAACTTAGGAAGGCAAGAATAAGGCTTAAAATATATCTTTTCATGTTAGTTATTTTCTTCGATTTGCTGTTCTAATTTTTTGATTCGGATACGTAATCCAGCAATCCAAAATCCTAATAAAGTCCACCCGATGATGGCCGGGTAAAACACCATGCGCATTCGGTTGTCCAAGTCCATGGAATTGAAACCAGGATTTCCACCATTGCCAGGGTGTAGGGAGTCGGTCATGCGCGGCAAGATCCAAATCAATACCATGAACACGACAAAGGCAAAAATGTTATAAACGGATGAAATTCGGGCTTTTTGTTGTTCCTCGGGGAGGGATGAGCGTACGAGAAGGTAGGCTAAATAAATCAGCATACCCACCGCCACCGAATTCAGTTTGGGGTCATTCGTCCACCAATCTCCCCAGGTAAATTTAGCCCAAACACTGCCTGTCGCTAAACCTAACATGGCGAA
>JACCDY010213046.1_pt1 | contig 16337 bp, 14 predicted proteins | sample 7446391 | NCBI WGS metagenome assembly JACCDY01 (sample SAMN15323451, study PRJNA562643) | freshwater metagenome | isolation source: river surface water | place: USA:Blue River Watershed | collected 2017-08-18
AACTGCCGAAGCTGCCTATAAAAAGTTACTGGCACGCAAGCCAAATGATCACTTTGCAAAGCTAGGGCTTGCTCAAGTGCAGTTGTTAATTCGCACTGATGGCATCGATGGCCAGAAGATTATGGAAGATGCGGTTCGTAACCCTGAAGATATTGTGATTCAACTGCAATGTGCCGATGTGGAAGTTATGAGTGGTTACCTCGAGCCTGCATTTGAACGACTCTTGCATTTAGTTGTCATCTTGGATGGAGCAGAGCAGAAGCTTGTTAAAGATCGCTTACTCGAACTCTTTGGACTAATTGACCCAGCCGACCCTCGAGTTATCAAGGCGAGAGCGGCACTCGCGAACGCGCTCTTCTAATGGAAAATGATCGCCTAGACGCCCGCGAGAAGAAGTTAATTCACATTCTCTTCCTCTGTTTTGGTTTTGGAATCATGGCTTGGATTCCACGATTTCCTGAAGTTAAATCTAATCTTGGGCTTGATAATGGCGCTTTTGGCTCATTGATGAGCGCTGGTTCAATTGGAGCATTCTTTGGCTTACTTACCGTGGGCCACATCATTCACAAATATGGCGCACTTCGCGTAACGGTCACATCAATTCTTATTCTCTTCTCTTCCCTGTCGCTACTCGTTCATATCCACTCCAGTCTTATTTTTCTCATCCTTAATATCACCTTTGGCTTTGGAATTACTGCAGTTCACGTTTCTCTCAACTCGCATTCATTCCACTTCTTAGAGAGAAGCAATATCAATCTAGTCACTACTTCCGCTGGCTACTGGAGCGTTGGTTCACTCAGTACAGCAATACTCTCTGGGCTACTTGTGGGGCGAGTTGGTCTAGCACTTCACATCAATGTGCTTTCAGTGGTACTTGCTACAACAATGATTGCAATCATTTTTAGTTTGAAAGATAACCTACTAACTCCAAATGAAGATTCGGAGCATGATTACTCTGTGAAGGAAATATTCACCGGATTTAAAATTGATTGGCCGGTAAGTCTTGGAATGGCTGCAGCAATCTACCTTGAATTCGCCCTCGCAGACTGGGGAACAATCTTCACCAAGGAACGTCTTGATATCTCAGGTAGCTTGAGTGCAGCTCCATTTATTGTTTTCACGGCGGCGATGATTGTAGGTCGCTTACTAATTGAGAGACTACTCAAGAGCGCTCCTATTGATGTCTGGGTAAAGAGAGCCGTTATCTTTGCTGGAACTGGTTTTGGCCTTTCCATCATTGTCGCTACCCACCTTCCGGCAGAGTTGAAGTGGTGGTCCTATGCGCTCTTTATTCTTGGTTTTGGAATTGCAGGTCTTGGTTCCTCGTTCGTCGGTCCCGCATTCTTCGCTGCAGCTATTCGTAGATCATCACTCCCAAGTGCGGTTGTTGTGGGTCAATTTGGCGTTGTAAATAACGTCCTTACCTTCGGCATTAAATTTATAGTTGCATGGACTATTCAATTCACTGGTTCAATTGCACTAGCGATGATGATTCCAACTGCGATGATTCTAGCGACGGTCTTTTTTGTGAAGTGCCTTAAAGAAGGCTCAAAAGCTTCTAGTTAAACCCGTTCCAACCAGATTGTTGCCAGTGGTGGAACACGCAGAGTGATGTAGAGATCTGTATCAACATCTACAGCGAATGAGTGATTTACAACCCCACTGCCACCATATTTAAAGTCATCGGTATTGAGTACTTCACGCCATACACCTGACACCGGCAACCTTAAGTGGTACTGCTCATGTGGAACAGGAGAGAAGTTAGAGATACAAACCACCGGAATTCCCTTATCTGACCATCGTGTAAATGCCAGAGTATTTCCTGCTCCATCATCGCCGACGATCCAACCAAATCCATCAGGAGAAGTGTCTTTCTCCCACAATGATGGAAGTGATTTGTAAGCACCGTTGATATCTGCAATTACTTTCTGCACACCTTTATGTTCATCAAATTCAGTCAGATGCCACTGAAGGCCAGCCTCTTGGCTCCATTCATCATTCTGTGCCCACTCTTGCCCCATAAAGAGGAGCTTCTTGCCTGGATGGGCCCACATAAATCCGTACAGTGCACGGAGAGTGGCAAGCTTCTGCCAACGATCTCCTGGGAATTTGTTTACAAGCGAACCTTTTCCATGAACAACTTCATCATGTGAGAGTGGAAGCATAAAATTCTCTGACCATGCATAGAGAATCGAGAATGTAATCTCATTGTGGTGATAGACGCGGTGTACCGGTTCATGTTGGAGATATTCAAGAGTGTCATGCATCCATCCCATATTCCACTTGAAACCAAAGCCGAGGCCACCGGTTGAAGTATCTTTTGTAACGCCACCCCATGCAGTTGATTCTTCAGCAATCATCATGATGCCTTCGTGGTGCTTATAAGCGGTAGAAGTTGCCTCTTGTAGAAGCTGAACAGCTTCAAGGTTTTCGCGTCCACCGAACTTATTTGGCAACCATTGGCCATCTTTACGTGAGTAATCGAGATAGAGCATCGAAGCCACAGCATCTACACGCAGGCCATCGATATGGAACTCTTCTAACCAATATAAAGCGCTAGCTACAAGGAAGTTACGAACTTCATTGCGTCCGAAGTTAAAGATTAAAGTGCCCCAGTCAGGGTGTTCGCCTAGACGTGGATCTGCATGTTCATAGAGCGCTGTTCCATCAAACTTTGCCAATGCCCACTCATCTTTTGGAAAGTGCGCAGGTACCCAATCGAGAATTACACCGATTCCTGCTTGGTGCAGAGCATCAACGAGGTATCTAAATTCATCAGGGGATCCAAAGCGAGAAGTTGGTGCAAAGAAAGAAGTGACTTGATATCCCCATGATGGTGAGTATGGGTGTTCGGTAATCGGTAAGAATTCAATATGGGTGAAGTTATGTTCTTTAACGTAAGCCACGAGTTCTTCAGCCATCTGAATATAGGAGAGCCCTGGTCGCCATGAACCAGCGTGAACTTCGTATACAGAGACAGGTGAGCGCCAAGCTTGGAATTTCTTTCGCTCTGCCATCCATGCAGAGTCATTCCAGGTGTAATTGCTCTCGGTGACGACAGATGCAGTTTGCGGAGGATGTTCGGTAGCTCGTGCCATTGGATCTGCATGATCGACCCAATTTCCATCAACACCACAGATTGCAAATTTATAGCGAGTATTTACCCCAAGATCGCTTATGAAAATCTCCCAGATTCCGGTGGAACCTTGGCGAATCATGGGATGTGTATTGCGATCCCAGAAGTTGTTATCGCAAACAAGACTTACAGCGCGGGCATTAGGCGCCCAAACTGAAAATGCTGTTCCTAGAAGTGTTCCATCTGCATCTCGCATGATGTGCGCACCGAGTGCATCCCATAAACGCTCATGGCGACCCTCTGAGATTAAGTGGAAGTCGAGCTCACCCAATGTTGAATGAGGATTGAGAAATGATGCTTTCTCTAGATATGTATTTACCACTTCTGAATTCGCACCAGATTTGAAGAAGCGCGAGAAGAAGGACATGCGCAATCTTAAAGCTTTACCTGCGCAATGTGAACAACTTTGCCAGACAACCTTGTCGGATCGAGGCGAACATATGTGCGAGGAGACCATTGATACGTTTCACCATCGATGAGATCCGTTACCTGGAAGTTATCTACTCCGGAGTTAAGTCCAAGCTGATTGAGATCCCAGTGAACAACGGTCTCTTGGGCAAAGTTAGGGTCGAGATTAACGACAACGAGAATGAGATTATCGCCCTCGCGCTTTGAGTAAGCGATGATTGAGTCATTTTCAGTTGTGTGGAAACGCAGGTTTCTGAGGCGCTGCAAAGCCACATTCTTCTTACGAATCGCATTGAGTTGAGTTATAAAGGGAGCAAGAGTCAACTTCTTCTTCTCGGCACCTTCCCAATCACGAACCTTGATTTCATACTTCTCTGAATCTAAATACTCTTCGCCGCCCTCTTTAAATTTGCGGTGTTCATAGAGTTCATAACCCGCATACATTCCCCATGATGGAGTAAGAGTTGCCGCAAGGGCTGCACGTATTGCAAAGATCGCGGGATTTCCGCTCTGCAGATGAAAAGGCAAGATATCTGGAGTATTCACCCAGAAGTTTGGTCGAAAGAATGCGCTCGTTCCGTGAGCTACTTCATTTGCATATTCGGTGAGCTCTGCCTTGCTGGTGCGCCACGTGAAATACGTATATGACTGATGAAAACCGGCCTTGCCAAGGGCATGCATCATTGAAGGCTTTGTAAATGCTTCTGCCAAGAAGATTACGTCAGGAGATTCCTGATGAATCTGCGCTAGAACGTCCTTCCAGAACTGGACAGTCTTTGTGTGCGGATTATCTACACGAAATACCGAGATACCTTTTGAGATCCAGAAACGCAGCACACGTAGAGTCTCATTCACAATCCCTGCATAATCATTATCAAAGTTAATCGGATAGATATCTTGATACTTCTTCGGTGGATTCTCGGCATATGCAATGGAGCCATCGGGACGAGTTGAGAAGAATTCAGGATGTTTAGTCACCCATGGATGATCAGGAGATGCCTGAAGTGCGAAATCCATCGCTACTTCTATCCCTAACTTATTTGCAGCTTTGATAAAACTTTCAAAATCAGAGAGCGTGCCAAGTGCTGGATTAATCGCATCGTGGCCACCTTCTTTATTACCGATCGCCCAAGGAACTCCAGGATCATCAGCTGTTGGAGTCAGAGAGTTGTTCTTTCCCTTGCGAAACTTTGTGCCGATTGGATGCACTGGTGGCAAATAAAGGATGTCGAACCCCATAGCCGCTACTGCCGGAAGTCGCTTCTCTGCGGTTTTAAATGTGCCGCTGGTAATGGAGCCATCCTTCTCAATCTTTGCGCCCTCACTGCGAGGGAAGAATTCATACCAAGAGCCCACTAAAGAGCGCTGATGATCTGCACGGATTGGATAGCGCTCGGTCACAGTGACCAAGCGGCGCAGAGGATTGGCTTGAAAGTAACTACGAATCTCTTCTGTCGCAGCCTGTGAAAAGCGATTCATTGGAGAGATTGATGAATCGGTGAGAACTTTAATTGGAGGCGTTAGAAGTGATTTAGCTGATGAATCTTCAGCTAACTTCTCTTCAAAGATGATCTTGCCAATTGTGCACATGAGTTCTGCATCGATATCGGCAGGGATCTTGATTTCAGAGTCGTGAATCCACGTTGCAAAAGGGTGATCGTACGATTCGATTGCATAAGTGAAATCGCCCTTGCCTGGTTCAACGTGGGCAGGAATTGTGACTGAGCCTTGATATTGATCTCCACCATGCCATTTCTCAACCATGATGTTGCGCTGAATTTCGCGACCTTGAGCATCAAAGAGAATTACTTGTGCGCCTAGTAAATCGTGGCCTTCTCTGAAGACTGTTGCCGATACTGGAATTACTTCACCAGCAATTGCCTTTACAGGGAGAAATTCTCCCCCGAAGTAGACAACGGGGGAGATATCAGCGACAGGGATTCGATTAATCAACCTGAACCTTCGGTGTTGCCAGCATCTGCTGAACGTACATCGAAAATCCGGTACTTATCAATAGCTTCCTGAACAACGGATTCTTTAACTTCTCCCGCCTTGGCTAGTTCTGCAAGAGTTGCTACAGCGATTGACTCTGCATCAACCTTGAAGTGGCGACGAAGGGCTCCACGAGTATCAGAGAGACCGAAGCCATCTGTTCCGAGTGAATGGAATTGATTTGGAACCCAAGGAGAAATTTGATCCTGAACTGCACGCATGAAGTCAGAGACTGCAACGACAGGTCCTTGTGTACCTTCCAACTTCTTTGAAATGTAGGCGCTCTTCTTATTTCCTGGGTTGAGCATGTTGTGACGGTCAACTGCAAGACCATCGCGACGAAGTTCATTCCATGAAGTAACAGACCAGACTGAAGCTGCTACGCCCCAATCTTCTGCAAGTAGCTTCTGTGCTTTAAGTGCCCAGTTAACACCGACACCAGATGCAAGAATCTGCGCATTCTTCTTACGCTGCTTTGGAGCTGCGGCATATAGATAGATTCCCTTGAGCAGACCATCAATATCAAGATTTTCTGGCTCTGCAGGTTGCATATATGGCTCGTTGTAAACAGTCATGTAATAGTAAATATCTTCGCTGTTCTCGCCATACATACGGCGAAGACCATCTTTGAAGATATGTCCTACTTCGTATGCAAATGCTGGGTCATATGCGACAACAGCTGGGTTTGTAGCTGCAAGCAGATGTGAATGACCATCTTCATGCTGCAAACCTTCACCGTTGAGAGTTGTACGGCCAGCAGTTGCACCGAGAACGAATCCACGGACTAGCTGGTCAGATGCTGCCCAGAAGGCATCACCTGTGCGCTGGAAACCGAACATTGAGTAGAAGATGTAGATCGGAATCATTGGTTCGTTATGTGTTGAGTATGAAGAACCCACTGCGGTGAACGAAGCTACAGATCCTGCTTCATTGATACCTTCGTGAAGAATCACGCCTGCGGTTGATTCCTTGTATGACAGCATCAATTCACGGTCCACAGCCATGTACTGCTGGCCGTGAGGTGAGTAAATCTTGAGTGTTGGGAACAATGAATCAAGACCGAAGGTGCGAGCCTCATCAGGAATGATTGGAACGAGACGATTACCTAGTCCCGGATCCTTGATCAAATCCTTGAGCATGCGAACAAATGCCATCGTTGTTGCAACTTCTTGCTGACCGGAACCGCGACGAACTGATTCGTACGCTTCATCACCTGGTTGTGTTAATGGACGTGAAACTTTTCGACGGCTTGGAATTGATCCACCCAGTGTGCGACGACGCTCCTCGAGGTACTTCATCTCTGGAGAATCTGGTGCTGGGCGGTAGTAAGAAGGTGTGTACTTATCGAGTTTGTCATCGGTAAGTGGAATCTCGAGACGGTCACGGAATTCAATGATGTCTTCAAGAGTCATCTTCTTCATCTGGTGTGTTGAGTTACGTGCTTCGAAGTGCGAACCAAGTGTCCAGCCCTTAATTGTCTTTGCAAGAATTACAGTTGGCTTTCCATTCTTCTGCACTGCAGCTGTATATGCAGCAAAAAGTTTGCGATAGTCGTGGCCACCGCGCTTGAGGCCCCAGATCTGATCATCAGACCAGCCAGAAACCATCGCAGCAGTGCGAGGATCGCGGCCGAAGAAGTGCTCGCGAACGAATGCACCGCTTTCTGCCTTAAATGTCTGGAAATCTCCATCGAGAGTTGTATTCATCAAGTTAACGAGAGCGCCTTCGCGATCTTGTGCCAATAGTGGATCCCACTCGCGACCCCATACGACCTTGATGACATTCCAACCCGCACCACCGAAGATTGATTCAAGCTCTTGAATAATCTTGCCGTTGCCGCGAACCGGGCCATCAAGGCGCTGCAAGTTACAGTTAACAACAAATGTTAAATTATCGAGCTTTTCGCGTGAAGCAAGTCCGATTGCGCCGAGAGTATCGACTTCATCCATCTCGCCATCGCCAAGGAATGCCCAGACATTTTGATCGCTCGTATCTTTGATTCCACGGTTGTGCAGGTAACGATTAAAGCGAGCTTGGTAGATCGCATTGATTGGACCGATACCCATCGACACAGTTGGGAATTGCCAGAAGTCAGGCATCAAACGTGGGTGAGGATATGAAGATAATCCGCCTGCTTGATGTGAAAGTTCTTGACGAAATCCATCGAGTTGATCTTCAGTAAAACGACCTTCTAAGAATGCACGTGAATACATTCCGGGACTTGCGTGGCCCTGGAAGAAGATTTGATCTCCGCCACCTGGGTGATCTTGTCCACGGAAGAAGTGGTTGAAACCAACTTCATAAAGAGATGCAGAAGATGCATACGTTGAAATATGTCCACCGACGCCGATTCCGGGACGCTGTGCGCGGTGCACCAACATCGCAGCATTCCATCTATTGAATGCGCGGATACGTCGTTCGATTGCTTCATCGCCAGGGAATTGTGGTTCATGTTCTGGAGAAATTGTGTTGATGTAATCAGTTGTGCGAAGTTGAGATAAACCAATGTTCTTCTCTTGTGCGCGACGCAGAAGTGAGAGCATCAAGTAACGAGCACGGACTGGACCAGCAGCTGTGAGTGCTGCATCGAAGGATGCCTGCCATTCAGCCGTTTCCGATGGATCGGTATCTACAAGCTGGTCAATAATCTGATCTGGGAATCCATCGAATTCAGTCATGGCGCTATTCTCGCTTAAAAGGGGGATGAGCACAAAAAAATACGCCCCAGTACAGGAAAAACCCCTTGTAAAAACCCTTGAAAATATTGGTCTCATCCATTGGACTATTCCCGTGGCAATGCGGATGGAATTTGCTAAAGGAGAGCTTGTCCTTGAAGTGGGACATGGGCCAGATTGTGATGCCGCTCTCCGCGATGAAATCATGAAGATGACGGGGACAAAATTCCTTGAAGGATCAACGAACGAAGTCGTCGATGCCGTACTCCTATGGTTTCGTGAAGATGATGGCGATCTTGTTGATGAATTAATGGATGCAACTGCATATCTATCTGAGACTGGTCCAATTTGGGTGCTGACTCCGAAAGTTGGTCGCGATGGACATGTTGAACCAAGCGATATTCAAGATGCAGCTCCACTGTGTGGCTTACACCAAACTTCAACGCTGGCAGTTGCTGCTGACTGGACCGCTACTCATCTAGTGGCAAGAAAGGCTGGCAAGCGATAGATTCGCGTTATGACACAGATGACGCCAGTAGCAATTGGAACAGCAGCCCCAGATTTCGAATTAAAGGATCAGACTGGAACAAAGGTCTCCCTCTCATCATTTAAGGGCAAGAAGAACGTCGTCGTTCTCTTTATTCCATTCTCATTCACAGGTACATGCACTGGCGAACTCTGCGCAATCCGCGATGATCTTGCTTCATTTGAAAATGACAATGTGCAGGTCCTTGCAATCTCATGCGATTCAATGCACACACAAAAGATCTTCGCAGCTCAAGAGGGATACACATTCCCAGTTCTCTCAGATTTCTGGCCACATGGCGCAGTGTCAAAGGCATACGGAATTTTCAATGAAGATATCGGATGCGCAATGCGCGGAACTTTCATCATTGATAAAGAGGGAATCGTTCGCTGGTCAGTAGTACAAGGCCTCGGCGATGCTCGTAACAATGGCGATTACAAGACCGCCATTGCGGCTCTCTAATCTCGCTTAACTTAAGCGCGATTTTCACTCTTTCGCCGAAATAAAGTAGTATTCGCGAGCAGTACCAAGCCGGGTGGTTAGCTCAGTGGTAGAGCGCCTCGTTTACACCGAGGATGTCGGGGGTTCGAAACCCTCACCGCCCACAATAGGTTTCTTCTTACCTTCCAAGCTCATCTCTTGATAACGCATCAAAGTAAAACTAGCGTGCAGGCTTATCTCCTCTTTGTCAGATTTCGCCGCCTCAGTTAACGGCTCAATAATCACTTCGCCCAAGGCACAGAGAAATCGCGTCAGATCGAATTGCACATCAGAATCGCCCCGACCAAGCTGAGTTACCAATATCTTTGTGAGTGCCACGGCCTCACTTTCAGGCGCCAATACTGAAGCTGCGCGCCAAGCAGTTACTGCGACTTTGTCGTTGGAGTCAAAGAGATGTTCGTGGGTAATGAGTGAATAGAACTGTTTGTCACATATCTTCGTAAGAGTATGCAGTGCTTGGCTCTTTGCTTGAGGATTTTCAGAGTTCAATTCGGGTTTGAGGCGTTCGACAACTTTCGGAACATCATTTCTTAAGAGCGCCCAAGAGAGAGTATCGCGCACAAAGAAGTCAGGCTCATGGGCGCATTGGGATACCAGCACATCAATGAAATCCGGATCGGGGTATGTACCTGCGGCTAGTGCAGCCTTAAGGCGAACAGATTTATCGGGCGATTCCAGGAGTGCCTTCAAAGTCGCCATAAGTCGACGCTATCAGTTCTTAGAGTTAGGGACTATTTTCGAGCACTTTGAAAAGCTTTAGAAACAACTCTTGAAAGTATCGGGGACGCATTACTCCAAGGTGTCCCATAAATTTTTTCGAAGGCGCTCTCAAATGTCAGGCCCTCAGCTATCAATGAAGGGACCTCAAATGTTTTCTCGATCCCTCCGATTGAAATCAAGGAATCGATGACGATAAAGCCAACAGTGTAATTTAGAAAATTAGTGCTCGAAGGGCAGGGGACCTTCATATTCTTCTTCAGGAAATCCTCGATTGTTGAAGGTTCAAAATCATTCAAGAGCCATTTGTAATCCTTCATCCAGGAATTACGTACCGTAATGTAATCAGCCGAAGTTCTTGCCGTTGCAACAATTGAGATAGCTTGTGGTTGGCCTTCTGAGTACCAACAAGGCATAAGGACTGGTGGAGTGGTCTTAGTCTTTCCAGCAAGAGCATTTCCTTGTACCGCGTGAACGTACTCGTGAAGATCGTTTTGACCCTTAAACCTAGCCAGGTCACCATAGCGATTCGCAGGAGTTGAAACTCCGACGAGAACCAGTCCAATTCCACTCGCTAGGTTGGTGACTCCACCATCGCAATCCTCACGTGAACAGAGATCAGCCGCTTGAACAGGCAAGGACATTCCTAGGTTAAAGGCTGGCTGATATTTCGCTGCTTGCTCTTTACCCCAGTCAGCATCAACTTTATTGAATTGATAAAACTTAACTGCCGGAGGTTGCTTAACGCCACCCATAGCCCTGGCACCGCGCAAGACGGCATCCTTCGTGATTTGAGTTGAGTATCTTTCTGGAGTATTTGGTCCGTACTGAATAGAGATATCTAAAGAAGATGATGGGTATTTAACAAGATTGGCATTCATTTTTTCCCAGGAAGAGTAGGGAATCCCCTCGAATTTTTCTTCTAGGTCTGTGAACGAAGTAGGAAAGACTGGAGTCTTTATGACATTAGGTTCTGAAGTAACGGAAGGCGCAGGTTTTGGTGCTGCTGCAGGTTTACTCCAGACGAGCTTCTTTCCTGATTTCACACAGGTAAAAGTTTTTCCTGAAGAAACTGAAGTCTTGCCAGCCTTCGGGCAAGAAGCCCCGGCTTTCACCGCGGCGCTTGCACTTGGAACAATTGAAAAGACAAGCATTCCAAATGAAATGGAATAGATGATTACTTTCTTCAACGCACATCTCCATATTCTCTTGAAACTGCTTCAGCTATCTGCGTTTTCGCTTCATTCCATGAAACTTTGTATGTCACCAAGAAAGCTTCATCAAAGTTCTTTCCAGATGAGACTTGCTTTATAAGCTCAAAGGTCGAATCCAAGCCACCAACTGCAATTAAAGCTTCTGTGGCAAAGCTGCCTATGTCGTAGACGTGAGACCAGGTGGCTTGGTCAAATTTCCCTGGACCTTGAAGCTCAAAGAAGGTCAAGATTTCCTGCACAGAATAACTCTTGACTACTGATTTTGGTGAGTGTGAGAACCATTTTTTTCTACTGTTCAAGTACTCAGCATAATTTGATGTGCCTCCTGCTTGTTGAATCGCAGACGCCTGACCCTCAATGAACCAGCCTGGTAAATATCTATTAGGGTTGTTGAAAACAGAATCGCTATAGAGACTGTATTGAACTACGTGAGTGAATTCGTGAATCTCTGTCCCGCCGAATACTTCCAGTGGATCCAAGTTTTGTAGGTGTACACCCATAAACATTGCGCCTACGCCGGCTGAAGTACTGCCAAAAGCTCCACAATTTGAATCGCTAGGACAGTTATCGGAAAGTTCTTGGGCTCTAAATTTTGGATTAGTCAATTTTCCATGTTGCTCCTGAGCCCAGGAGACATCGCTGCGGTTAAAGTAAAAGACTTTAGTTACCTTTGGCTGTGAGAAAGATGAAAGCAAAGTGGACGCATTTGCAAGAAGTGACTCAACGCTTGGCTTATCTTTTGGTTGAGTCGTTTGAGGCCCTGTAAGAATTTCAAATTTAGTTACTGGTGCTACAACCTTCAATCTATTTCTAACATCTTGCCAAACCGCAACCGAGATTCCTTTGTAGTTGGTTACTAAATCAGCGAATGACGAAGGCGCGGCAGGCAGTGGCTCGACTTTTGGCGTAGGAGAAGGGATTGGAGCTGGAGTGGGCGATTCTGTCTTTGCCACTGCTACAACTTTATTCCAGACGAGCTTCTTTCCTGATTTCACACAGGTAAAAGTTTTTCCTGAAGAAACTGAAGTCTTGCCAGCCTTCGGGCAAGAAGCTCCTGCCTTAACAGCTGCAAATGCAGGCATTGATATCGAGGTACCAAAAATTGAGATAACTATCAGAAATGCAAGCTTCCGCTTCATTTGGAAAGGGTACTTATCCAATTCGGATTTGTCAGTAACCCCTACTCGACTTTTGTGAGCGCATTAGCGACAAGCGGTGGACATTTCTCTCCTGGAGCGATGACAGGTTCGAAATGCCACCACTCATTTTTATAGACGCGGCATAGTCCATATTTGTAACCGTTTACTTCGAGCCACTTCGTATCACCAGGATTGCCCGGATAGTTAACATCTATAGCAATTCCATCCGGGTGATGAGATTTATCGGGCGGCAGAACCCACTTACTGGCCTCTTGTTCTGATCCATATTTTTGAATTGCTCTCTGAAATAAATATTCCTGACGAGCAGCTGTTCTAAATCCAGATGTGATCACTAAGTTGATGCCTTCTTTGCGAGCCTCAGACTGCGCTGCGAGGAATCTGTTCTTTACGTCGGTGTTCAAATCTGATGCATCCTTTGTAGAGCCGCTTATTTTCGCTGCTCCAAGAGACAAATCAGGACCGCAACCTTCCTTAACCACACTTCTCCAGAGGGAATCAGTCTCGCTATCAAAGCACCAGAGAGGTAAAGAAACCTCGGAAACTCCCTGCTTCTGCGCATCTTGTGACTTTGAGAATTCTGAGGCGGTGACAGTGGACAGAACTAAGCCAAGCAAAATCGCTACTTGAATTCGGAACTCTCTTGATTTCATCGAGATTTTGAACTTCGACAGTGTCATAGATTGATTCGAGCTTTAATTAACTTCTGTAATAGAGTTTTTGAAAGTGGTTTGTCGATAGGAACATGAAGAGCGGCTTTAGTTTGGCTAAATTTCTCGAGCTCTTTCGGAAAGAGTTTTAAGATAGATCCGCTAAATGGGTAGTAGCCAACATGCTTTTTATTGGCGAGCAATCCAGCAACAACTGTGCCCTCAACTCGAAATGCTGGCATTCCATAGCTCACCACTTCTTCCGCATCAGGAATTATTTGGAGAATCCGCTCGCGCATCTCGAGCATTGTCTGTTGATGCGGTGATGGCGCAGCAACATATAGCGTCCTTACATCTGTGGGCATTCTCTTCGCCATGTAGAAATTCTCTCAGATGATGAACGAGCCAGGTAACCCTCAGGGGTTGCTGAAATGAAGTAGGGTTAGCCTTCAGAACTACATAAGGTATTCATTTAACCCTCGAGGAGAACGCCGTGAAAGCAAGCGCCAGCGACCAGCGTTCGATACTCGACATTCAAAGATTTGATCTTCAGAGCGCAACCTTGAGAAATAAGGCGGCAAATCTGCCCGAGTTAGCTGAGTTAACTTCAACAACAATTAAGCAGAACAATGTCCGCGACCTTCGTATCGCAGCGGAGACTGAACTCAGTGATGTAAAGCGCGAGCTCGCTAGAGCTGAAGGCGATGTCGAGCAAGTGGTTACAAGAATTGAACGCGATGAGAAACGTCTCTCATCTGGAACTGGTTCTGCCAAAGAGCTAGAGCAGACACAACATGAACTCGCGACCCTGGGTGCGCGTAGAGCAGAACTAGAAGAAGTCGAACTTGAAATCATGATGAGAGTCGATGGAATCAAGGAGCGCATCGCCACTCTTTCCAAAGAAGAGTCTGAGCTTGGTCTCGTAATCGCAGATCTCAATATTCGCAAAGAAAATGCACTGGCTGCAATCAATACTGAACTTGAAGGAATCGAAGTAGATAGAAAGGCGACCACTCAATCAGTGGCTGCTGATTTCCTGGCCTTGTACGAAAAAATCCGCGAATCAAACAACGGCATTGGTGCCGCGGCGCTTGCCGGAAATCAATGCAAGGGGTGCAACCTAACCCTGAACACTATTGAGATTCAGAGAATCTCGGTACTTGCTGAAGATGAAGTTGTTCGCTGCGAAGAGTGTCGATGCATCTTGGTGCGTGATCGCTAATGGCTCGTCATTTCAGATTAACGGCCGATGGTGGTTCGCGAGGCAGCCCAGGTCCTGCCGGCTACGGGGCAGTTGTCACTGAAAATGGAAAGATAATCGCAGAACTTTTTGACGTCATCGGAACTGCAACCAATAACGTAGCTGAATACAGTGGACTACTTGCAGGACTAACGCACATCCACCAGCTTGATAAAGAGGCAACAGTTGAAGTTGCCATGGATTCAAAGTTAGTTGTCGAGCAGATGTCAGGGCGCTGGCAGATTAAGCATGCAGATATGCGCGATCTCGCAAAGCAGTGCCGCGATGCACATTCACCATCGCTAGTTACATATTCATGGATTCCTCGCGATGAGAATTCACACGCAGATCGCCTTGCCAATAAGGCACTCGATGGCGAGAGCACACATAAGCCAGCTGCGGTAATTCAGCAGAATTACTTAACCGATCGTTTGCGCAGCGCTGAGATTCCTACATTTATCTACTTTGTTCGCCACGGTGAAACAATTCTGACTCCGACCCGTAAGTTCTCTGGCCCAGGTTCACTTGATCCAGAGCTTATGCAAGAAGGGTTTGATCAAGCAGATTTGGTTGCAGAAGAGGCTGTGAAGTTAGGTGCGGATGTGCTTATCGCATCGCCACTTAAGCGCACACGTCAGACAGCCGAAGCAATTGCCCGTACAACCGGTCTCGAAATCATCTTTGATGAATCTTGGTATGAACTCTCATTCGGTGACTGGGATGGAAAGTCGATTGAAGAGGTAAAGGCCGAAGATCCTGATGCTTACCAAGCATGGCTCAATTCAACTGCCTATGCACCAGGTGGTGGAGAGTCATATGACGAGGCCTCTGTACGAATTGAAGAGGCACTTGAAAAGTTAGTAGCCGAGTACCCAGGTAAGAAAGTAATTGTTGTGACGCATAACGGAGTCATCAAAACTGCAATCAAACTCGCTATGGGAGCACCCGCAGAAGCGGTATTCCATGTCGATGCAACACCGTGTTCCATCTCATCAATTTCTATCTGGCCCTCAGATGGATTACGTGCAGTTCGATCAGTAAATGAAAGAGGACATCTTCGATGATTTCATCAACAGAGTGGGCAGTAACCATTGGCGTCCTCGGCGCTGTAATTATCTTGGACTTAATACTCGCGATTGTGCGACGTAATAAGGAGACCACTCCTAAAGAAGCACTTAGTTGGACTCTCTTTTATGTGGTCGCCGCTATTGCATTCGGTTACCTATTGCCGAACTGGGCGCCTGAGGAATACCGCAAAGAATTCATCGCGGGTTGGATTACTGAGTATTCACTCTCTGTAGATAATCTCTTTGTATTTATTATTTTGCTGGCAAGCCTCAAAATTAAGAAAGAGTCACAGCAACTAGTACTTCTGTACGGAATCATGATTGCAATTGTTCTGCGCGCGATCCTAATTTTCGCAGGCGTCGCTTTAGTTACCCGATTCACTTGGGTCTTCTTCTTCTTTGGTGGATTCCTTATCTTCACGGCATACAAACTGGTCAACGAGAAAGAAAATGTCGAAGAAGATGAGGCGAAGATTGTTAAATACCTGCGAAAGCGCGGGATGAGCAATTTTGGCATCGCATTAGTCGCCCTCGGCATCACTGACCTGATCTTCGCTCTTGATTCAATCCCTGCAATTCTTGGTCTTACAACGAGCACTTATGTCGTAATCACCGCGAACATTTTTGCTCTAATGGGATTACGTCAGCTCTACTTCTTACTACAAGGATTGATGGATCGCTTGGTGCATCTATCTCGAGGCCTCGCATTCATCTTGGCGTTTATCGGCGTCAAGATGGTTCTCCACGCTATCCATAGCCTCGGCGTTCACGTCCCTGAGATTTCACTCGAACTGAGTTTGGCTGTCATCATCACCACGCTCACCGTTACAGCGATTACCAGCCTCTTCTCTACGCGAACCACCACTAAATAAACTCGCGTACCATTAGGTAACGAAGAGTCGCCCGGATCACCGCGTTGTCGCAAGACACCGAGGAAAGTCCGGACTTCACAGAGCAAGGTGGTGGGTAACGCCCACCCGGAGCAATCCGCGGGAAAGTGCAACAGAAAGTAAACCGCCAATAGCAATATTGGTAAGGGTGAAACGGTGGTGTA
>JACCDY010994109.1_pt1 | contig 16322 bp, 20 predicted proteins | sample 7446391 | NCBI WGS metagenome assembly JACCDY01 (sample SAMN15323451, study PRJNA562643) | freshwater metagenome | isolation source: river surface water | place: USA:Blue River Watershed | collected 2017-08-18
AAATAATAGACAAAGAGAATTTTGTAACTACACCTCAATTATACAGAATCTACAGAAGAAGTAATCGAAAGGACGCTGTGGTATTAGTCAATACGAATGATCTTAAAAATGAATCTTTTCTTATTCTAGATAAGTTAAAACTTGAGGATAAGTATAAAAAAATGAAAGAATTGCAAAATTTATTGTAATTTTGTACAATAATAAAAAATAAGCTTCGTTAATATATCCAACAAACAACATTTTATTTATTTACAGGGGTCACCTTTATGACACAAGCGGAAATTGAAGTAATCAAGCAACATTTGGATTCAGTAACATCCAAAGTCATTGAACCCTTTACTCAAAGATTAAAGGAAAGAAAAAAAGAAGTAAGGCTAGGCGAATTGTATGGAAAAGGATTCTATACAATCAAAAGGAAGTCTTAACAAAAACCCCCATTTATATGGGGGTTTTTTATTGTCTATTTATGAGTATAACTTACCATCATCACTATTTTTAAAGCAAGATGTATTCAGTCTATTTTCAAATTTGTCAAATCTGTGATTAATGAAATTCATCATTTCGCCCTCTGCTTTTAAACCATCTTCTTTTATTTTTTCTATACGCCTATGAGTATCCTCAATATTTCGATTTGTCTCTTGACGATCTCGCTCAATAAGCCTAGACAAATAATCTTCTGTCTCCTTAATTTTTTTGGTCAAATCATTATATGATGACCTCATATCTTCAGATATAGACTTTGTGCTTCTATACAGCTTTTGTACTCTAAAGAATGTGTATATGATAACACCAATGATAACTGATATTACCACACTCATAATCCCTAAAGTGAATGATTGTAGATCCATGATAGAATCCTCCTATAATTATTTTAATACTTAATTGAGATTGACTAGTATTTCTCATTAAGTAACTTTTATATTCTAAAATAATATTTTGTTCTTTCAGTATTTATTATTAGGTTTGTATAAACTAAAGGACACATATGCAAATCGTAATTGCTTTTCTTCTCATACTTGGATCCACCCAAGTATTTCCCAAACCGAACATATCTTCATATGAATTATTAACAAAAAAGACAAAAGCATTTATGGTTTCGCCATGTATGCCTGATCTTGAAAGAGCTTCCAGAGATTCTATTGAGGCTATAAAGTTAATAAAGAAAATAGCAAAAGATTGTGGTTTAAAATTTGAGAAGATAAAGCCACCTAATAAAATTGGTGGTGATAATTACATACTGTTATTTAATAATAAAGATGTTGTATGGAGCATATGGATTTCTGTAGGTAAAACAGGAATTAAGCATATAACAGAAACTTGGAATACTAAGAATGATTCTTTTTTACAAAAAAAATTCTATCAATCATTTATTGAGTTGTTTGAAACCTGGGGCAATCCCACCAGTGAAGATGAATATGAAACTTGGTTTACTTGGGATAAACGAGAATATGGATGCGGTATAATGATGATAACATATGAGTATTCAAAAAAATATACATTAGTTTCAAGAAGATTAGAGTTCAATAAGTGATTATTCTAAATATGAAACATAAATTGTTTAGTCATGAGTATGAAAAACTCTTAAGTCAAAAGAGTATTGAGACCTATAGGGACATTGGAGTATCTTTGTACGAGAAGTTACCTACTTTTGATCCAAATTTTGAATATGAGATGTATATTTTGAAGGCTGAAGATAAATCAAATAAAGAAGATATGTATCCAACCCTTTGTAAATTAAAAATTGGAATAGAAGTATTAGAAAATATAAGTACCTATATGGAAAATCCATATGGTTTAGTAGGTAATATATTACCATTTCAATATGGTAATCACACATTCAATTTACAATGCATAGAATCTCGTATATCCTCTATAATCAGAAGTGATACCCTTGCACATGGTCTGTGTGATGGATCTGAAATATTAAAACAACATATAAAGAGTAAATCATATATCTCATCGCAATCACTACGTTTTATTGTGTATTGCTGGTATAATAAATATGAACTTTTAGACAATTAAGGATTATTATGTATAGACTGTATAAAGTTTTAGATTTTCTAAGGTATGACATTCCAAATTTCTTAAAGAATGTATGGAAATTCCGTAGAACGCTCCTCTATGTAAGATCATATGATTATAGTGGTATATTAATGTTCCTAGAGACTTGCACGGATAATATGGCAAAGGACATAGAAAAATATGGATTTGAAATACTTACATCCAGAGATAAGAAAGTCAAGAAGATTCGTAGAGCGAATGTGATACTCAATAATATCATATGGGACAATTATATTGAAATGGCTGAATCTGAACTAGGCAAAGTGAGAGATTATCAATGGAATAAGCAATTTTCAGAAGAAGAAGCATCGCATATTAGAAATGTATTAAGTCTTGCAGAAAATAAAGAGTATGAAGAATGGGTTGAACTTATGGAAATATTCAAAGGTCAGGATTGTTCTAAATTTGATCCTAACATAGATTTCTACGATCAATTTGATGGAAGCGGGATAAAAAACTGGTGGGATTAAATGATGTTTCTTATTTAATATTTATGGAGTTATAGTATGGAAAGGTTTTTTTCAAAAGTTGAAAAGACAGATTCTTGTTGGATTTGGATGGGTGCAACAAGAGGTAAAAACGGTTACGGGGCTTTGAAAGTTGATGGTAAAGTAGTTAGTGCTCACAAATTTTTTTACACTAAATTCAAAGGAGAGATACCTGATAAACATCTAGTATCTCATACATGCCACAATAAACTATGTGTAAACCCTGAGCATTTGTTTCTTGTTACTCCAAAGGAAAACTATGACAATGCTGTTAAAAGAGGAACTATTGTACCTCCTACACATGAACACTTGAAAAGACACCCCAGTTTAAGTGCATATAGAAATGGTTGTAGATGTGATGATTGTAGATCATTACATACATTAGCAATGAGAAGATTCCGTGCAAAGAATAAATAACTCATACTATAAATTGTAGGATTATTTGCAGATAAATTCATAGTTATTTTAATATTTTTATAAAAATATTTGGAAATTAGGGAAAGTTTTATTATCTTTGAAATAGAAATTAATCACAATTATTTACATAGGTGGAACAATGAAAAAAATTCAGTATAGACCATACCCAGAAGCAAGGGCATTTGTACATGCTTTAGGTTTAAAGAATTTTAAAGAATGGGGAAAATATTCAAAATCTGGTAAAAGACCAAACGACATCCCATCTAACCCAAGGGATGCTTACAAAAATTCAGGCTGGATTGATAATTACGATTGGTTAGGAACAGTTAAAAACTATTTACATAAATCTGAATACAGAAGTTATGAAGATACTAAAAAGTTTATCCATCCTATGAAATTCAAAAATGTTGCAGAATGGACTAAGTATTGTAAAATCGGAAATAAGCCTAAAGATATTCCAAATAATCCTCGTGTTACATATGACGATCAAGGCTGGATTAGTTGGGGTGATTTTCTTGGAACTGGAAGAATAGCATCTCAAAACAGAATTTTCAAAACATATGAAGAAACAAAGGAATATATTAAGCAATTTAATATTAAATCAAAAACAGAATGGTCTGCTTTTTCAAAATCTGATAAAAGACCTGTGGATATTCCAGGTGCTCCTGATAGTACTTATAAAAGAACTGGCGAATGGGTTAGCTGGGGTGATTTCCTAAGTACTGGCACGATTGCGCCTCAAAATAGGGTGTATAAAACATATGAAGATGCTGTTGCTTTTTTGAAACCATTTGGCTTAAAAAATTATGATGAATGGGCGGCTTTTTCAAAATCTGAAAAAAAACCTATGGATATTCCAACGAATCCTGAACTCATATACAAAGGTAAAGGATGGATATCTTATGCACATTTTTTAAGTTATCTTGGTAATGGAAATACATGGACTAGATCTAATCTTATCCATTATCTAGAAGAAATGCGCGACTATCTACATTTCTGCTCAATTCCGCAATTACTTATTATCATTACATCAAATGGTTTAAATAAGTATATCAAGAATAATGATTTGAAAAAGTTGCAAGACGCTCTTCCAAAGACCCAAGAACGTGAAGATGTTGTTCAGCAAATCATTTCAAATATTTTATCATCAGATAATGAATCTGATGGTGGATCAATAGATAGCCAAATTACAGATTCCGAAATAGATACTGTTTTAAATCCTACAGATATTTACGAAGATTCTAACACAAGTAGTATGGTTATTGATAGTTTGAAAGGTATGGATAAAACAACCATTTCTGAATTTTTGGATGAAGACAGAATTAATTTTCTGATTAATGACTCTATCAATAATCTTTGGTATGACATCTTAAACAATAAAATTCAGATAGAAGAATTAGAAAACGCAGAATTTGTAAATTCTACACCGAAGAAAATCAAAAGCGATTTTTTGAAAGAATACTATAAAGTTATTAATTTGGAATTACCAGAAGATTGGAAATATCAGCATAAACCTTTACTTATGCAAAAACTTATTGCATACAGATTGAAGGAAAAAAACAGATATGGAAACTGGAGTTCCGTTGGATCGGGTAAAACCATTAGTGCTATTCTAGCTGGACTGCATATTGGTGCTAAAAATACACTTGTAATTACTTTTAACTCAACGATTGGAAATGAAGATCAGCGTGGCTGGTTGAAAGAAATTAAAGAATCCGTAAAGGCTGCTAATATTTATTCAAAGGCCGAAAAGAATGTAACATTTGATGATAGTCAAAGAAATTATTTGGTATTAAATTATGAATCATTTCAACAGGCTAATTCCGAAGAATATGTATCTGAACTTTTAAAAAGAAATAAGTTTGATTATATTGTTTTAGATGAAGTTCAAAATGTAAAGCAAGTATCAAAAGCAGAAGAAACCAAAAGAAGAAAACTTATTCTCAAACTTATTGAACAAGTTCAGAAAAATAATCAAGACTTTTATCTTTTGGCAATGAGTGCAACACCAATTATCAATAATTTGATTGAAGCGAAATCATTACTTGAAATGATTTATTCCAAAAAAATGGATGAAATTAAAACAGCATCTTCAATTTCAAATTGTATGGAAATTTTCCAAAGACTTACAAACTGCGGAATACGATATAAAAATATTGGCGATAATTATTTAAAATCAAATCGTTATACATTACTCCAAGTAGATGGAAATCATCTTATAGAAACTGCCAGACGTATCAAAAGAGAAAACTATCTTATTATTGATAGATTGCTTATAGAAACTAAGTTAAAAGCGGTTTTGTCATACATCAATAGTTCAAAAGGTAAAACAATCATTTATACTCATTATGTAGATGGTATTGATGAATACATTTATGACTTTTTAACAAACATTGGATATAAAGTAGGTGTCTATACAGGTTCTCAAAGTAAAATAAGTCGCGAGGAATCTCTTAATGAATTCTTGAATGGTGATTATGATGTTCTTATCGGATCAAAGCCTATCGGAACTGGTGTTGATGGTTTACAGAAGGTTGCTGATAGACTGATTATCCTTTCACTCCCTTGGACTAATGCAGAACTTGTTCAGCTTGTTGGTAGAATCAACCGTAAAGGCTCTGCATTTGCTAAATATGGTGTTGATGTTATTATACCTCTAGTTTCTATTGAATCCGAAGGTGAGTGGTATAGATGGGATTATAAGCGTTACAATTCGATCACTTACAAGAAAACTATCGCAAATGCTGCGGTTGATGGGATTATCCCAGATAAGATTATCCAGTCAAAAGAATCCTTTGTTAAAGGCGCAGAAGTTGCTTTACCTGAATGGATTGATCGTCTTAAAAATCAATCAGAAATCATTGGATAATATTTTTTATTTATTATTGTTTAATTATATTTGTATTATATTTTATAGGATTTAAAATGAAGAATAGTGAAAAAGAACCATTGCACACAATTATTGTACAAGACGAAGGAGATATTCTAACAGCGATATTCCCTACGGTTGCTTTCTCTAATCGTAATGATGTGACGGTATATGATTCTGTGTCTGGACATAGTTCAGGTACAAAAGATTGGTATAAGACAACAAAAAAGCCAGAACGAAATGAAAGATACACAGATTTCGTAAACCATATACAATCTATTTATGAAGATGTGGAAATAAAAGTAGTAGAAAAGTGGCTCAATAAATATGATACCGAGAGGTATGAAGATTATAGATCTAAATGTATGTCAGAATATAACTAATAATGAATTTAGAAGAACACGAACATATTGAAAAGTGGGATCCACATGAATTCATGGTTATCCCTCCAAATAAACAAACTGATTTAATTATTCAAGAGATAATAACCAGAGATAATTATCGTTTAGGTTATATTAACGATTTAATAGAATTAGGTGCTAATTTAGATTGGATTAATGATCAAGGTAATACTGTTCTTCATATTGCTGTGCATAATCAAAAGAATGATTTAGTAAAACTTTTTTTGAAGAAAGGTGTAGATGCAAATATTAGAGATACTTGGAATGAGACACCATTACACTGGGCGGTTCGTCATAACGATTTACATTTAATCAAAATACTTTTTAAATATGGTTCCGATGTTAATGTAATGGATATAGTAGGTAGAACCCCTCTAATTTTTGCAGTACATAGTAACAATATAGGACTTGTAAGATTTCTTTTGAAGAAAGGTGCGGATCCAAATATTCAAGATGATGATAACTGGACTGCTCTTTTTTGGGCGGTTAGACACAGAAGCATAAAAATTGTTAAGGCTCTTATTAGTTCTGGTGCTGATAGGAATATATGTGACGAACATAATATGACAGCACTTGATGTTTCAGAGATGCGAGGATATACAGAGATTTCAAAAGTTTTGAAGACATTTAAAACTACCAAATGAAAAATATTCTTAAAGAAGGAATACTATGAACATAAATGTGGATATTACATATGATTTTTACGATCTGTTAATTATGTCTCCACATCAAAAATCATTGATGATAATAACAGAGACATTACAAGATGAACCAGATTTGAATCTTATACGCACTTTAATAGATATGCACGCTAATTTAGATTGGATGTATGATGATAGTTTAACAGCCCTACATTATGCTACATTCAATAATAAATCAGAAATTGTAAAAATTCTAATAGACTCTGGTGCTAATGTTAATATCAAATGTGAAAGACATATGACACCCTTACATGTAGCATCATGGAGAAATTTTTCAGACATTTGTAAAATGCTAATTAAAGCTGGTGCTGATAAAAATGCACAAGATTCAAAGGGCTATACCGCTTTACATTGGGCTGCTACGAGCTATAACACAGATATTATAAATTTACTTTTAGATTATGGTGCAGACCGAGATATAAAGGATGATTATGGGTATTCTTACAAAGATTTATACCTCCTTTTTAAAAAATATAATACTGAAAAAATATTACCTAATAATTTTTAATTTATGTTTGTTTAAAAAATCTTTAGGTCCACTTTCTTCTATTATGGTATATTTCTGCATTTCCATAAATTTTGCATAACCTTCTTCTGTTGTATTAAGAAAACAGAACCAATGGGTAGCAGGTTCTTTACCATCTTTTGACAGAGGTATTTTAAGAACATTTACACCCATAAACGATTTTGCTCGTTCCCGTGCTTGTTCTACTACGCTATCTTCGCAAAGAATTGAAAGTCTTTTCATAATTTACCTTAAATTAAAAAGCCCCTATTGGGGCTTTTGTTTTATTATTCAGTTTCTTTTGATTTTTCTGTTTCAACCACTTCTAATTTTTGCTTTTTTAGGAATTCTTTCAAACCGCTTTCTTCAACTATGCAAAGTGATTGTAAAGCGAGTAATTGCTCAAAACCTTCATCGGTAGTTTTAAGATAAGTGAACCAATGAGTTGCAGGTGCTTTACCCTTTTCAGAAAGAGGGGTTTTTAGGATTTCTGAACCTGTTATTGATTTAGCCAAAGCATTTGCTTGGGTTAGTTTTGAATTTTCACAAAGTATGCAAATAGATTTCATTTTATTCTTTTATTTTTAATTTTTAATCCCACCACACATAATCATTTATAATCCAGTCGTAATCTTGATCGTTATCTAAAATATCTTTAGTTATTGTAGATTTCCCAGATTGAGATAAATGATGGAAATTAAAAGTGTAATACACCTCTGCTTCAATAGGGTCAAAGTATTTAGTATATGTAGATAGAAATGCTCTGTTTTCAACAACATCAAAATTATTCATTGACTCATCGTTGGTTTCTATGGTTTGAAGTAGAGTTCCTGCATAATTGTATAATTTAAAGGTTATCATATTTTCTCTATTCGTATCATAATACCAATAAGCAAAAATATCTTTACCCGAATTCACTTCTACTGCTCCATCTATCTCTATTTCAGATACAGAAGTTCTTCTATAAATATTTAAAGTTGTAGTGTTATTTCTTGGTGGTAGATTTGATGTTATTGTAGAATATTCATCATTCAAATCTGCGAGAGTATCTTCTAATAACTTATCATCCACTATTCCTAAATATGAGTTTATTATATTCTCTATCTCTAAATCCGTTACTTTTGTACCATCGGCTTTTGCAAATAATAAATAATGAATTTTAGTAATATCTCCTAAACCACTTAATGAGTGGTCATCGTCTTCTGATGTTAAATCAACTGTTTGAGTAATTCCAGTTCCATCTGTATTAACAATAATAATGTGGTTTACGCTTGGGTCACCATCTGCATTCCAAACTCTTTTAATGTATGCGGTATAAGTTTCTTCAAATCCAGTCGGGGTGTATGTATAATTGTCAACCTGACCATCACCATCTGCCCCTAAATTACCAGTTATACTAAAATCAGTAATATCTACATCGGAAGCACTTAATACAAATAAGCCTGGATAAAGATTTGTAAAATAACTTGAACCTACTCCAAATTCAGCATCACTTGTAACAATTCCTCCATCCATATCAAAATCAGATAATTTGGCTTCACTATTATCTTCATCGTTATCGTATGGCATCTGAGTATGTGTATAAACTATTTCACTTGCAAGATTTGTATTTATTATGTTACCTGTATCATACATATCATCACCACCATCATTTATGCTAAAGGTATTACCATCATTCATATCATTAAAATAATAAATTCTATTTGTAGAATAAGAATACACATTTCCATCTGCTACTCTGGTAGGTCTCGTATAAGTTGTTGTATCACCAGATGAAGTATATGGATTTGTACTTATCCATCCCATAGAAACAGAATTGAAATACCAAGCGAGATTATTATCATTGTCTCTTACCAAAATAGTATCTCTCTCAAGTTCATAACTATAATTTTCTATTTCTTCTTCTAAAAGATAAAAAGCACTCGCATCGGAATTTATAACATAGATGAAATATAAGTCGTCAACAGTATTTCTAAAACGGAAAAATAGATTACTACCTGCTCTACTTGAATCAGTATCATTTTGATCACCTGAATCAATTCCTAAAGATTCATAACTTAAAGTTCCAGATGAATCAAATATTAACATAGAATATGCACTACCATTATCTACTGGTATTAAAAAAACATCTGATGTCAAATATCCACCTGTTGACACATATTTAGTTTCATCATCAGCAAAATTAGCAATTACAAAATCACTTTCAGTAGCAAAGTATCCAACATATTTTAGATAATCAACTTCACTTAAACCTAAACCTGAACCTGTTTGGTTGTAAAATATGAATAGAGCATTTTCTGAAAATTGAGCACTACTTCCAGAATCAGCATTTCTTGACTCAAATTCTGTATTATAAGATGGATATACTTCTCTACTTATGTTAGTATGTAATAGGTTATCATTAGTCATATCGTAACAATAGAGTTCGTAATCTACACTACTGTCACTATTATTAAAGTACATCCCGAAGAATTTATCAGTTCCAAAATTTTCAAATGATTCGCTATTGTATGGATTATCTAACAATAATACATTTTGAAGAGTAGAACCTGATGTATTTATTACTTTAAATCCAACATAAGTTCCCGAATTACCATCATATATCTTAATAATAATTTTATCGGAGTTAAATCTACAATAATAACTGTACTGTAAGTCAGTAGAAGCGATTTCTGTGAAAATTTGAGTAATACCGTCTGCTGTTCCTAAATACAACTTATGTTCATTATTACCATCACCTATATCTTTTCTCGAATACATAACAAATCCAGCAGATGTAGTTTCGTCCCAATTATCTACTTTACCATACTCATCTACTCCTACGAATGTAGTTGTGTCTGTAAGAACTTTTATACCATCAGTTGCCCAAATAGTTGCTAAATCATAATCCCATGCTAAAATATATCTACCATCAATTGAATAAATACTCAAATCGCTGGTGTTACCTGTTATAGTTTCTAATAAAGTTCCACTAGCATCTATAAAGAGCATAGCAAAATCATTGTTATCCCCATTATAAAACTTATGGACATATCCACCATTGGTAATAAGGTCTTGATCAGAATTATTGAAATCATAGTCATCTACTAAAATTCCAGTATCATGTGGACCACTTACTGTTCCTGTATCATAATTAAAAACATAATAAGTAAATGTAGAAGCATCTCTCTCATTTAATACCACGAGTTGTGAAGAAACTGAAGTTGTTTGTCCCCCTGCGCCACCAACTGGACTAGATTGAGTTCCTGATCTTCTTCCAACTGATTCAAATAATCGTTGCTGCTCTTGTTCATATTGCTGGATTTTCCATTTTCTATTAATCTCATCCCTTTTGAGATTTAAGTTTCTAAACTTGTCTGAAAATTGATCGAATTTCATAATACTACTTTATTTTTCAAATCTATATATCAAAATTAAAACATAATATAATTCTATTTCTATTGTGTCTGAAATGATATATACATCCACTAATAATACCAATAGGTTATGCGACACATTAAATCAATTGAAGAATTCATACAACCTTTAGAAGAAAAGAAATCTCCTTATAAAAGAGAGACTTTATTGAAATATAAGAAGAAATATGAAAATGGTGAAAAGATACCATTTGGAGTTAAATCTTCTTTAATTGCTCAAGGTATGATAGCACATGAAGGTGGTATCCATAAAGGGAAGAAAAAGAAGACAGAATTGTATGAAACTCAGGGTAATAAAAGGTCGTATGATCCTTATGAATTAATGGTTATGTTCCCAAACAAGAAGGCTGAAATGATTTTTAATGAAATGTTTCGTGCCAATCCTGATGTAAGTTTAATATATGATTTAGTAGAAATGGGGGCAAATATGAGTTGGGAAGCCAAGGATTTTGGTAATTACACATTACTGAGTCTCGCAGTTAAAGGAAACGATGTAGAACTGGTAAAACTATTTCTAGATGCTGGATCAGATGCAACCGTAGCACTAGATCATTTAAGTATAGATAAATCTGACAAGTGCAAAACAATATTAGAATTACTCTTAAAATATGATGCTGATCCAAATGCAAAAGATTGGAATGAGGAAACAATTCTTCATAAAATAGCTAGAGAAGGTATAAGTAAACTTGCTAGAATGGTATTAAAATATGGAGCAGATCCTAATGTGCAGAATGAAAAAGGCAATACTCCATTACATTTAGCAATGCTATCTGTGGGTGACAGAGATACCACAGATGTTCTCATTGAAAATGGAGCTGACACTACCATAAAGAATAATAATGGAAGTACATACGAAGATATAACAGATGATGAATTATTAGCAGATGAATGGGATGATCAATGGGATGAAGATGAATAATTAAGAATTTACTGAATCCCCATATATTCCTTTAAAATTTCTATGATACTCTCATCTTTATATGTATGAATCATTGCGGATTGTCCTACCAAATCTAATGGGGTTTTACCATTAATATCCTTTAAATTAGGGTCTGCCCCAGATTGTAGTAAAATATTAACGATAGTTAAATTATTAAAATATGATGCAATATGCAGAGGGGTTTTTTTCATTTCATTCTGAATATTTGGATTTGCATTAAATTCTAGTAGAATCTTTGCTCCACTATACACATTCTTTGTGGAAGCAATATGTAAAGCACTGACTCCATAATCATTCTGTAAATTTGGGTCTGCTCCAGATTCCAATAATAATCTAAGAGCATCCGCATTTTTATGTCTTAATGGGGTAAATAAAAGAATATCATTATGTTCGTCCTGCCAATCCAGATTTGCCCCAAGGATAATTAAGTCTTTTACAAAATTTAAGTTAGGATTATCCTTTTTCAATTCTTTTACAATCATCTCAGCCTTCTTATTCGGTGGGACAATCATGAGTTCGTAGGGATCGTAAGAATCAAAATCCTCAAAGAGTTGTAGGTATTTCATAAGATATTGTGTTTACAAAATGATTTCATTTTATATATCTTACTTTTTTATTTGGAAATGTCAAATCTTTTTATTATGTTTGTATTAGAAAGTAAATGATTTGTATACGAAAGGTATAATTATGAAAAAGTTAGTCGTTATATTTCTCCTTATGACAACAAGTATGGTTGCTCAAAATTCTGTTAAAACGAATAGAATTATCACCAATGCAGATAAGTTGGCACTCTTGGATTCATTGAATAAATATAGAACTATGGAAGGACTTTCTAAATTTGAATATTCTTTTGAATTTGAATCGCTTTCTCAGCAAAGAACTGAATCTGTAAAAAATCATTTGGATACTTTGCCTAAAGAAGCATTTAATAGCAATCCTAGAAAATCATTGCATTTTAATTTCAAAAAGGATATTTGCCTTTTCAATAGTTTAGGTTTGCCTAGCAATATTAAATTTGGTTTAAAGGGCGAATGTTCTGCAATTATCCCAGTATTTACAGAAAACGAAGAATGCGTAGTTGAATTCTTCAATGGATGGAAAAATAGTAAGGATCATTGGGATGGTATTATGAATCCTGAATTTAAATATATCACTGTTGATTGGATTGAAACAAAGAATGGTATTATTGCATGTCTTAATCTTTTTTACTTGCAAGACCATGATCCTGCAATTCCCAAAAGAATCTGCGATAAATAAAAAGTGGGTAGTTTAGCTACCCACTCTTTTTACATCAAATTATTCGGCTTCTTCTATTTCAGGAGCAACATTCTTATAAAAATCCTGCATATCTAAAAACCCTGCTATACTTTCTGGGCTTCCTTTTTTAGCATCAGTAAGATAACTTTGGTCTTTGAATTCACTTGATCCAAACATTGCTATTTGACCGAGTGATACCATTTCCCATTCTCTCTTTTTATGGTTCCAAAGCCACCATTTAGAATTTATTGCCATTTTACTAGGTTTATCACTTTTAGAAATAATCAAAACCTTGTCATTAACTAATATATCAGGACTTGGATTACCCTCCTTTGCACTTGGAGATTTTGTTACATAATCTTCTGAGATTGGAATAATATAAGTTTCTAAATAGGAATCGCCCTTTGGTGCTTGAGGACTTTTACCACTCACAAATGGCATCAATCCCTTTGTTTCACCACCTACTTCAAATGGCTTCCATATAAGAGAAGCACTAGAATCTTGAGATTTCTTATAAAGAGGGAAAATACCATTTTTATAATCAGGTTCACCCAAATAGTATTTATAAAGATTTACTGTTATATCTTTATCACCTAATTTTGAAGCTATTCTATCCACAATACTTTTGAGAATATCTACTTCTTGATTGGGGTTTTTGGTTAAATCTTCAGATTTAATCAATAAAACATTAGTTAGATTAGGTTTTTGGGGGTTAAATGGTTTCTTTGATTCTTCAGAATCTGCTTCATTTAACCAATTTTCAAAGAGTTTAATGTACTTCATAAAAATTTGTTTTTTTGCATTTGTTATTTCTATATATCAAGTTTTTTAAAAAACATTTGGAAATGTCATCACTTTTTATTATCTTTGTAATGTAATAACAATAATAAATATTTTAAGGTGGAATATGCTAGAAGAAGAATGGAAAAGATTTTACGATGAATCAAAGAAACCGTATTCATCAGAAGAAGAATTTGCACAGTATTGCAAAGATTATTCATCATATGTGTTCCAAGCACCTCATGTGCAAGAAAGTTTGGAACATTCAAAGAACTCAACGGAATTTTTTAAAAGGATTCAAAAATTTGAAGAAATGACCACAGTGGCAAAATCCATTATGGTTCTTATTATCTTCGGGATTTTGACAATTTTTAATCCTCAAGATTCCTTTGGGCAATCCAAAGATTCCCTGCGATGCTCTAGGGCTGCTCAGGAACATGTAAAAAAAGAAATCAAGATACAAAACAAACAATACAAAAAGATGTTTGTAAAAGCGTGTTATGATGTTTCAAATGTAGTTACATTAGTAGGTGTCCGAACATTGCTCCTCGAAGATGGGGGCGAAATGTATTATAATTTCATAGTAACCGTGAACCGCACAAATCCCAAGAAACCATTTGTTTCAAATTCATTCTCAATCAGTGATAAAAAACGAGAAGAACTTTTTAAGCCACAAGATACAGAAACTAATTAAAGGACAAACGATGAAAACAACATTCCCAACCCTCTACAAATACACTACAACAGGTAAAATCCAAGAATGGACTATATGTGTTGAAGGTAATGCCTTTTGGACAATAGAGGGCATTAAAGACGGCAAACTCACTACTTCTGAACCTACTGTTTGTGATGGTAAGAATATAGGTAGATCAAATGAAACGACATCCGAAGAACAAGCACTTCGGGAAGCCCAATCTAAATTTCAGCATAAACTTGACAAAGGATATAATGAGGTATTAACTCACGAAAAGAAATTCTTTGAACCGATGCTCGCTCAAAAATATGAAAAATATGCTGATTTATGCTTTAAGAAAGCAACATTTATTCAACCGAAATTAGATGGATTGCGTTGTATCAATGAATCAGGAAATATGACATCCAGAAATGGTAAGCCGTATGTTAGTGTTCCGCACTTGACACAAAATACTGCATTACTTGATGGAGAATTGTATTCTCATGAATATAAAAGCGATTTTAATAAGATTGTTTCACTTTGTAAAAAAACAAAGCCAACTGGAGAAGATCTTAAGGAATCAGCGATGATGATTGAATTTTGGGCATATGACCTCCCAGAACATCAAGGTGTATTCTCTGAACGGTATAAAGAATTACAAAGGGTTGTAGGTGACCTAGGGAATTCCAGCATCAAAGTTGTCCCAACATATCAAGTTCATTCAGAAGAAGATGTAGAACGCTATCATACTCAATTCCTTGAAGAAGGCTATGAGGGTTCTATTATACGAATAGATTTGGGTAATTATGAAAATAAAAGATCCAAACAACTTTTAAAAAAGAAAAATTTCTTTGATGGTGAGTTTGAAATTGTTAATTTTGAAGAAGGTAAAGGAAATCGAAGCGGAACTGCTGGTAATGTTATTCTTAAATTGAAAGATGGAAGAACATTTGGTGCAGGGATTAAAGGAACGCGAGAGTTTGTTCGTGAGATTTTCTTGAAGAAAGATTCTCTTATTGGAAAAACAGCAACAATTAAGTATTTTCAAGAAACCCCAGATGGCATACCAAGGTTCGGTGTTGCTACTCAAATTGATAGGTTTGGTTATGAATAAACTATCTTTTAGGATTGCAAGATGAAAGTCCTAGTAGCATGTGAAGAAAGTCAGGAAGTATGTAAGGCATTTAGGCTTCGAGGTTTTGAAGCATATTCCTGTGATTTACAAGATCAGAGTGGTGGTTATCCTGAGTGGCATATTCAGGGTGATGCTCTTGAGGAAGCGTATAGTGGTAAGTATAATCTTATGATTGCTCATCCTCCTTGTACATATTTGAGTAAGGCTGGTGCGAGATGGATGTATCCAACTGCTGGAAATATATCGGATGATCGTTATCAGAAGGCAATGTGGGCTAAAGATTTTTTTATGAAATTAAAAGAAGCACCCATAACACATATAGCATTGGAGAATCCAACCCCACTTAAAGTAGTGGGGTTACCTCCATATACGCAAAGTATTCAGCCTTATGAGTTTGGTCATCCTTATAGCAAGAGAACTCTCCTATGGTTAAAAAATCTTCCTCCTCTTATACCTACGGAAATAGTGAATGAATATACTCCTTATTTACCGAGTAATACGGGTGGTAAGAAGAAAGGTCAGAAGAGTAGTAGGGGTATTGCAAAGAACTCCAAGGAAAGTTCAAAGACTTTTAGTGGTGTTGCTCATGCGATGGCTGAACAATGGGGTGATTACATAAAAAGTGGTTCTAAATCTTATTCACCTTTATTTTGAATGAAACTATGAATGTATTAAGTCT
>JACCDY010096562.1_pt1 | contig 16317 bp, 17 predicted proteins | sample 7446391 | NCBI WGS metagenome assembly JACCDY01 (sample SAMN15323451, study PRJNA562643) | freshwater metagenome | isolation source: river surface water | place: USA:Blue River Watershed | collected 2017-08-18
AGGAAGGCGACGGCAATCTCCTCGACCACTCCATGATCGTCTACGGCTCCGGCAACGGCGACGGCGACCGTCATAACCATGACGACCTCCCGATCATCCTCGCCGGCAAGGGCTGCGGCACGATCCGTCAGGGCCGTCACATCGTGTATCCGAAGGAGACCCCGCTGAACAATCTCTGGGTCAGCATGCTCAACCGTATGGACATCCGCGACGTCCAGCTCGGCGACAGCACCGGCGAGTTGAAGAAGTTGTCCTGAGGTAGGGACGCATCGGCCTGGCTCCTAAGGTAGGGACGCGTCGGCGACGCGTCCGCCTTTACCCTCATCCCCTCGGTCGCGACACCGTCGCGCCCCTACCTACGAATGCCTCGGGTAGGGACGCGTCCGCCCCTAAGCCCGCGAACAAGTCCACCTGGGGTATCTCCTGATTCGAATCCGCGCCGACGTCGGATTCCTCTCCGCTCGTGAAATATCCTTCGCGCCGCTGGCTGTGTCATGTCCGTCCCCCTTGGGTCGATGGTGACGACCCTATTTTCATCACGCTTTGCGGTCAGCCTCGCGGGTTGAACCAATTCGCCCTCGGCGAGGCTTGGTCGGCTCAGCTTGAGGCGCCTGAGCATTTGCGCGCCTCTGGGAAGTGGACGCCTCTCCTGCTTTTAGCCATGCCGGACCATCTGCACATCCTGGCGCGGGTCGCCCTGCGTCCGGGGGTCGGATCGGTCATCACCGCTTTTAAGCGGAAGGTCAGTTATCTACAGGATGTTACATGGCAGAAGGGCGGCTTCGATCATCGCATTCGCACCGACGATAGCTTTCGGGAGAAGTGGGCTTATGTCTTGGCCAACCCCCTTCGGGCTGGCCTGATTGCCGATGCGTCAGCATGGCCTTTCGTCAAAGTCTGGCCCCTAAGGTAGGGACGCGTCGGCGACGCGTCCGCCCTTGCCCTTAGACCCTCGGTCGCGACACCGTCGCGCCCCTACCTCCGGATGCCTTGGGTAGGGACGCGTCGGCGAAGCGTTCGCCTAGACCCCCCTCGCAGCGACTTTCGTCGCTGCGCTCAGATCAACCCCGCTTCTTCGGCGATCGTATCGAACTTGTGTTCCAGGAGGTCGAGTTTGACCTGCAGGTCCGCGACCTTCCTGGACAGCTCGGCGTTCTGGGCGACGAGCTGCTGGAGGAGGGAAAGGATCTGTTCGTTGGAAGTGTTATTGTTCACGGTGGTGATGCATGGTGGCGTGCGAAGCAGTCATTCCATCGCCGGCACGCGGACGACGGAAAGGCGCGGATTCGCCCGGAGGGGCGGGGGAGCGGCCGGCAGGCCTGATTTTAAAAGCGCGAAAGACTCCCCGAGGTCAGCGTGAGCCGAACCCGCATGGAGTGTTTATTCGCATTCTTAAGGACACGCCCAAGAAACTGCCGCACCCCCGCCCGTCTGTCAAGGTAGGGACAGCACCACGTGCTGACCTCTGTGCAAAAGCGAGATCACGTCAGGGCTAGAGTCAGGGCTCGGACTAGGCCGCCGAACGGTGGCCGTAGGGTAGGGGCGAGACGGCGGAGGGCCAGAGCTTGGGCGAGTTCATACGAAGCGCTCATTCAGAGCCCTTTTGCATCTCCGCATGCCTCTCCTAGCCCTTCTTGCCCCCTCGCTGCTCCTACTCCTTGGGCGCTCCGCAGAACTGACAACACGCGCTGTCGGTATGCTCGACGTTCGTATTCTGGGCCCCGCAGGAAGCGCACTTGAATGAGCTGGTGCGGATTACCGGCCCCGTCTCGCTGCGGGCGCGCTCCCAGGCGTCCGGGAGGGGCGGCGGCGCGTATGTATGCGCGACTTTGGCCATGGAGCGCGCGGCTTCCTCGGCCGTATGCCTCGGATTTGGGCCATGTGCGTTGTGTCCGTCATCTCCGGAGGCGAAAAGCAGCGCGAAATTGACATAAGGGATGATGGAGATGATCCCATGCCACCCGGCGTCCTGGGAGCGTTTCCACCCTTGGGCTAGTATGAACCAGATTGCCGGGAGGAGGATGATTGCGCCCAGCGGGGCCCCATCCCCGGACCCTAGGATTACTGAGAAGCCAATAGCATAGGCCACGAGGAATAATAATCCCGACACGAAGTATTCCCGGCGGGTGATCCGGCCTGAGAAGGAAAAGGGGGCGTTGAACATCGAAAAACAGGGAATAACCCCGAAACTCTCCGATTACAATCCCTGCCATCGGATTATCAAGGCTCCCGTACCGTTCTTAATTGATAACAAACGGTTTCTTGGAGATTTTTCTGCATTGGGCAACGCCCTGGGCGCGCTCCTGCTCCGCCCGGATCTTGATTCCGTCGCCGCTCCGCTCGTCGAACGTGCCCGCCCCCCTCTCGCTGACTTAAGCAAACCATCCCAACTCCCCCCTAACATGGCCATCGTAGACGTAATCAAGTGGAACGGCGCTCCTGAGACGCTCGCCTGGAAGTACCCGTCCGAGGAGCTCGGCACGTGGACGCAGATGATCGTCGCCGAATCCCAGGAGGCCTTCCTCTTCAAGGGCGGCCAGCCGGTCGGTCCTTTCACCGCGGGTCGTCACACGCTCGATACCGCCAACTACCCCATCCTCGGTCAGATCCTCAAGATCGCCACGGGTGGCCGTTCGCCTTTCACGGCGGAGGTCTGGTACGTCAACAAGGTCATCAGTCTCGACGTGAAGTGGGGCACTCCGACCGCCATCCAGGCGCTCGACCCTCAGTATCGCATCATGCTCCCGGTCCGCGCCTACGGACAGCTCGGCTTGCAGGTCGTCGATTCGGGCAAGTTCCTGGTGAAGCTCGTCGGCACCATGGGCGCCTTCGACCGTGAGCGGTTCAACAACTACTTCCGTGGCGTCATCGTGACCCGGGCCAAGGATGCGGTCGCCACGCTGTTGTCGGCCAAGAAGATCTCCATCCTCGAGATTTCCGCCCACCTCAACGAGATCTCCGAAGAGCTGAGGAACCAGCTCGCTCCGGAACTCGAAGAATTCGGCCTCGGCCTCACCAAGTTCTTCGTCAACTCGATCGACACGCCGGAAGACGATCCCGCCGTCGCCCGCCTCAAGGCGGCCCTCGCCCGCAAGGCCGAGATGGATATCGTCGGCTATAATTACCAGCAGGAGCGTACGTTCGACACCCTGCAGGAAGCCGCCGGCAACACCGGCGCTCCCGGCACCGTGATGGGCGCGGGCCTCGGCCTCGGCATGGGTCTCGGCGCCGGCCCCGCCTTCGGCGGCGCCATGGCGGCCATGGGCGGCCAGCTGCAGCCTCAGAGCCAGGGCGCTCCTTGCCCGAAGTGCCAGGCCTCCAATCCGGCGGGCGCCAAGTTCTGCGTCGCGTGCGGCAACGGCCTGCAGGTCGTCGCCGGCATCGCCTGTCCTTCCTGTTCCGTGACCTCGCCTTCGAACGCCGCCTTCTGCATCGGTTGCGGTACGGCCCTGAAGCCCAAGTGCTCGAAGTGCTCGGCCCAGCTGCCGGCGGGCGCCAAGTTCTGCCTCGATTGCGGCACCCCGGTCGCCAAGGCCTGAACGAGACCATCTCCATGAACCAACAGAACTTCATCAAGATCCTCGGCCTCACGCTCCTCGTGGTCGCCGCCACGGTCGGCATCGCGTTCATCGTCACTCCGAGCCCCGTCGACGGAGGCCGCTTCTGCCTCGCCCTGCTGCCGGTCGTCTTCGCCGAACTGCTTTTGGGCGGCGTCATCCTGATGTCGGGCTACGCCGACACCCGCTCCGCCCGCCTGCTCTTCGGCTTCAGCCGTGCGTGGACGGTGACGCTCTATCTCGGCTTCACGATCATCGCGGCCGTCCTTGTCGCCCTCGGCACTCCCGGCGCCGTCCTGGCCATCCTGCACATCGTGGCGGGCGTCCTTCTCATCGGTTGGAACGTGCTGGGGTCGATGCTCGCCGGCCACGCGGACAAGACCGAGGACGTGCATCCGGTCGATTCCGCCCTGAGCGGGTTCAAGGCCGGGCTGAGCCGGCTCAATTCCCGCCTCCAGCTGAACTCGGCGCCCGAACTCGCCGCCGCCCGTGCGGCCCTGGCGAAGGCGACCGACGACCTCCGATTCGTCTATCTCGAGTCCACCCCGGCCTCCGCCGAGGACGACGCCGAGATCGGCTCGCTGTTGCAGTCGATCCAGGCCGCGCTTGCTTCCGTCGAGTCCGCCGGCCCTGCCGCCGGCCAAGGCATCGCCGGCCAGGCCGCCCAGCTTTCGGCCGTCATCAAGCGACGCTCCGCGACGTTGGCCCGCCGTCTCTGATTTCAGGAGGCCGCTAATCGTCCGCCGTGGACACCTTCGCCCACATCGTGCTGGCGGCATCGCATGCCTGGAAGATCAAGCTCGGGCTCTTCGTCCTTTCGGTCATCGTCTACGCCTTCATCAATCATTATCGCCGGGAGAAGCTGATCGCCAAGCTGGAGCTCGATCCGCGCATCAGCGCTTCATTCACCGGCGCAGCCCACGAGTTCCCCGCGCCGGAAGCCGCCAGCAAGTGGGCCTCGGCCTGGCTGTGGCTCGGGATCATCGCGGCCGTCGCGGGCTTCGTCATGGCGGTTTTCGTCGAAGGCGGCAGCCCGCTCTGGCTGATCCTCTGGCTGGCCGGCGTCGCCCTCGCCCTCTACGACTTCTTGGTCGGCATCGACAGCAAGGAGGCCGGGCCCGTGGCCGAAGCCATCTTCCACCGGGATCATCTGATCCTGGTCGGCCGCGAGGGCCAGCGGGAGGTTTATGTTTTCGGCCCGACGGTTTCTTTCACCCTCGAAGTGAGGGAAGTCACCAAGGACACGACCTTCGGAGCCGAGGAGCTCAAGGGCTTCGAGTATTTCGTCACGGTTTCCGACGGGGCCCGCTCCACCGAGCTGCCTCTGGGGTTCGACGGAGCGGGGGAATTCCTGGCCCGCTGCCGCCATGAACATTCCCCGGTGACTTTTGCGCCGTCCAGCCCGGCCTGGTTCATGGAAAAGATGCAGGCCTTGCCCTCCTGGCAGCCGGGCTATTTCGACCGGCCGGCGGGCGACGTGGCCATGGATGTGGAGATGGCCTGCCAGGGGTGCGGCGGCGTCGCCCACTATCCTCCGAACGTCCTGCTTCCCGCATGTCAGTATTGTGGTTCCCCTAAATTGATGCGACTCTCGGCCTGACCGACGCCATCCCATGCAAGAGTTCTTCTGCCTCATCGGTTTCGCCCTCTTCTGCTGGGTGGCCTGGCGACTCATTGTTGGCACGTCCGCCGACCAGTCGGCCCGGGAGGTGGTGTCTCCGCCGCCCCTGCCGAAGGTCTCCCGCCCGCCGCTTTTCGACCTTTATCGCGACGCCCGGGGAAACAGCACGATGTTCGGCTTCCCCGTCATCTTCTCCTCGAAGCTCGAGTCCGGCAAATACCCGAACATCGTGACGGGCCTGACGTTGAATCAGGATTATGTCGCGGTGCGCCGCGGGGCCTACGGAGTGAAGGCTTTCCTCACCAACCACGAGCTCACCGTCGGCATCCTGCCGGGCTGTCCCGCCGGCTTCCACGAGAACTCGGAGTACATGATGGAGCTTGAGTCCAATACCGAGCTCGCCCGCTTCCCGGTCTCCTTCGCCGGCTGGCTCCAGATCGTCGACGCCGCCCGTCGGGGCGGAGCGACCATCGAGATCGATTCCGGCCTCCCCGAGCGCCTCAAGGACCTCATCGAGACTCCGCTTCCGGGCGATGAATCCATCAAGCCCGTCCGCACCAAGGCCGCGGGCGCCAAGAAGGAGGCCCCGCGCGAGGTCGGTCGTTGCAAGTCCTGCGGCGCCAGCATCGGCCGCAAATCCAGCTGCGACTACTGCGGCGCCAGCCAGTGATGCCGTGGAGGCATTGCTTTGCATCGCCGCCGCCGCGTTCTTGTTTTGGTTGCTGGAGAAGTTTTTTTCCAGCCCGTCCAAGGCTGACGAGGAATCAGACGGCATCATCAAGTTCACCCTGACGGCGCCGCCCATCCAGGCCGCCCGCCTTGCGCGCGGTGCCTATCACTCGGCCGGAGCTTCCGACCCGTCTCGCCGCAATTTCGATCTGCATGAAGACGCCCGGACCGAGTCGGGGCGATGCGACGCCGGCCATGTCTCCTTCTCGTCCAGCCGCCTGGCCTCGAAGCCTCCCTCCATCGTGACGGGGCTCACCTTCGAGACGGATCGGATCTACGTCCTGCGCGGGCAGGGGATGGCGATCTTTCCGTTCGGCACCGGGCTGACCGTCGCCATCCTCAATGGCCGGCCTGCCGGTTTCCAGGAGCAGGTGGACTACGCCATGTCCTTGTCTTATGAAGGCAGCGAGCAGTCGGCGCGTTTCCCCTTGGCCTTCCCGGGCTGGCTGGAAATCGTCGATCAGGCTCGCCGTTGCGGCGCGACCATTGAAATGGACGAGGATCTCCCGGAGCCGCTCAAGGAGCTGATTGCGCATCCTTTGCCCGGTGATGAGCATCACGACCCCGTGCGTATCCGCCCGTCATCCCCGGCTCCTTCGGCCGGTCCCGTTCGTTGCCCCTCCTGCGGCGCCAACCTCGGCGGCCGCCAGGGCTGTGATTTCTGCGGGTCGAGGCACTAGCCTCCCGGCTCGCCCGCCACGGTTGAGCGAAGGTCCTCGCCCGGTGCCATGATCGGGCGTATCGTGACCGAAGTTGGGGACCGGAAGGCGAAAACAACGCGATTCCCTGAGGGCGGCCATATGTTTCCTTGTATCGGGCTCCTTGGGTTTCTTATGTAAAACGTACCAAACCCCTCCCGCCGACTTTCCTCTCGTCGGCATGGACCAGCTTATTTCCCATGAACCAACAGCATTCTCGTCTGGCCCTGCGGATCCTGATCCTGGGCTCTGTCTTCTTCGGATTCGTCAGTTTGGTGATCGCCTTGGCCGGCGACGGTTTCCTGCCCAAGGAGCTCGCCGATTGGCAGGCCGCGCAGGAGCCTGCAGAGGAGGGCGCGGTCCTGCTGGCCTTCGTCCTGATCTCGCCGCTCGTCATCGCCTGGGTGGCCAGTTTGGTGGGACTTTTCCTGTTTCAGAAATGGGCCGCTTGGCTTTATTTCGCCATCACGGTCCTAGGCTCGGTGTTCATGCTTCTCGACCCCACGGTCGAGTCCGGCATCGCCTCCTTTTTCTCCTATCTGGAGGCCCATGTCGGCGGAGCCATCCTGGGCATCGCGTTCTTTTCCAACGCCCTCGACCCTGATCATCATTCCTGACCCTTCTCCGAACCCCACATGAACTACCAAATCAGCCGCGCCGGGCAGACTGTCGGCACCTATGACCTCGAAGCCCTGAAGGCCGCCGTCCAGTCCGGGCAGGTCCTGCTTACGGACTTCGCCTGGGCTCCGGGCATGCCCGAATGGAAGGCCGTCAGCATCCTGCTTGGCGAAGCCTCCCAGCCTCCCGGTCAGGCTTCCGCGATTTCGGCCGAGCGTATTCGCGCGGTCGCCTCCAACCACCGCGCGATGAATCTTTGCCTGCTGGCTTCGCTCGTTGCCTTCCTCGTCTTCATGATCTTGGGCGGCGCCCTTTCCGCCGGAGTCAGGAATGAAACCGGCAAGGCGTTGGGCATGATACTCATCCTGTTCGGATTTTACGCCGTCGTCCTCGGCCTGTTCGTATTCTGGTGCGTCAAGGTCTATAAGTTGGCCGACGCCCTGCAGGTCGGCCCCGCTTTTCTCTGGGTGTTGGGCATGCTTGTGCCCTGCGGCATCCCCGTCATCGTCCTGATCCTCAGCCAGAAGGCCGGCAACTTCCTCAGGGCCAGCGGCGTGAAGGTCGGCTTCCTCGGCGCAGATACCAGCAAGCTTCCCTGACGTCCTCGTCAGGCGCACGTCCGGCGTGCCGCCTTCGCGCACCGACAGGCCGGCCTCAGGGCCGGCCTGCCTGTTTCAAAGGCAATCCTGCCTCTCCCAGGCTTTCGGTCGGTCACCGTGACTATCTATATGTCACGTCGGCCTGTAAGTCGCCGAAGTAACGTCGCACTTATCCGGGTTCAGCATTCCGGCAGGGCGTCTGCTTCGGGTTGGGGCTGCTCCCGACCCGTACTAGATGGCGGCAGGATGCCGCAAGCGCGACGGCATCCTGCCACGTCCAGAGGCAACAGCCACATGCCAGCCGATTCTTATGCTTGATGCCTATAATAGAGAAATATTTAAACATCAACCATGCCACTACGCTCAGCCCTCCTCCTTTTCCTGGTCATGCTCATCCCTGTCGTCCGTGCCGACGAGCAGCGCGAACAGGCCAAGCAGAAGCTCGCCCAGGAAATCCTGAAGGCGTTGCTCGAAGATGATGACGATGACGATGAGGATAAGCCCAAGAAGCCGAAGGCTCCCAAGAAGGAGAAGGCCGGTAAGACCTTCGAGCCTGCCGCCGACGCCGTTTTCTCGGCAGAGGCACACACTTTGACGCCTGGGGCCATCTACCCGAGCCTCATTCTGGCGACGGCTACCATCAAGGACGATGGATCGCCCGACGACCCTTCGGAAGCCACGCACTATGGAGACCCCATGGCCACCCTCGGCGTCCTGCTGCGCAATGTCCGCAAGGACGACAAGATCACCGTCGAAGTCACGGCTGACGCCGTCATCAGGCCGTCGAAGGTCACCTTTACGGCGAAGGCCTCCGAGATTCTTGTCACCGCCGCCCCCAAGGTAAAATTCGACTTCGAAGCCCTCGGCAGAGTTACCCAGACCCGACCGATCAACGTCACCTTCAAGGTGACGCGCAACGGCAAGCCCGAGGACGATATCGATGAGGTCATGAGCCTCCGGCAGATCAATGACTGCCCGTTTGTTGTCAGCTCTCCGACGCCTAAGAAGAACGGCAAGACGCCTATCGAATGGCATAACACCATGTTCATGTTCGCGGCTTACACGAATGAGAACCACCCGCAGATCGATCAGATCCTCAAGGAGGCAAAGGCGACGGGCCTATGCAATTCATTCCTCGGGTATCAAGGCACCGAGGAGGACGTTCTTCGCCAGGTTAACTCGATCTGGGTGGCCCTGCAGCGTCGCGGCATCACCTATTCCAGCATCACCAATACCACTCCGATCAAAGGTGTCTACGCCCAGCACGTACGCTTCCTGGATGAATCCATCAACATGACCCAGGCCAACTGCGTCGACGGCTCGGTGCTAATGGCCTCCGTCCTGAAGAAAATCGAAATTAAGACCGCACTGGTGCTCGTCCCCGGACATTGCTACCTGGCCTTCTACTCGCATGACCCGGCCAAGGGCGGGAAGCTTTACGGCGTCGAGACGACCATGCTTGGCAGCAAGGTGGGGCTAAACGACGCCATCACCGCCGGCACCTTTTCGGCAGAATATTCTTTGCAAAAAAACTCGGCCAAATTCGGGCAAGAGAATTCCGGTTTCTTGCTCGTCGAACTCGATAGCGCGCGCGAATTCGGCATCATGCCGATCCCTTACGTCAAAGGGCTCAAGTAACCGCTTATTACCTGTTTGAGGTTGGATGACCTGTCCGCCGGCGGGCTTGGCTCGGCACGCCCCACCCCATCAACTCACCAACAAAAAAGCCGGAGGCCAAGGGATTCGTCCCCAGGCCCCCGGCCTCTCTTTTCTCCTCCTCGTCCACGGGTCACCGTGCCCACTTGCCCCCTCAGCTTTTCGGCACCGGCGCCCGATACAGCCGGGCGAAGTGGACGTCGCCGGTCGTCGGGTGGCGGAAGTAATCCACCGCCAGGGCTTCGGTGTCGCTCGACCGCCAGACGAGCGCGCGCTTGTCGACGCGCACCGGCAGGCCGCGGTGGGTCGAGGCGTACGGCTTCGCCAGTTCCTCGAAGCTCTTCCGTTCGAGGGCGGTGTCCTGATACTGACTGGCCAGTGGCGGGAGCTGGCACTCGCCCTTGATCTGCAGCTTGGGCTTGGCCTCGCCCGAAGCCGCCATCAGCGGCGGCCGGCAGAGGTCGAGGAGCATGCGCTCGATCTTCTCCATCAGGTCGGCGCTGGTCTCGAGATTGCCCTCGGCCATCTTGGCCATGGGGCCGGTGCCGCGGAGGTGAGTCGTCGGCGTCTCCCGGAAATCCCGGCTGAAGGAGATTCGGTGGATCCCCTGCCATTCGTCGGACGGCAACATCCTCCGGACCAGCTCCTCCAGCTTCAACCGGCGTTCGGACAATTCGCAGTCAAGCTTCTCCTTGTCTAGCAGCTCATGCCAGGCGTTGGCATCGAAGCCCGCGTACGCCTGTTCGGCTGCCGTTCGCTCGAATTCCTTCCACGTCCGGCTTACGCCGGCCTCGTTGATCAGGTCGATCAGCGATTGGCTGAGCGGTTCATCCGGCCCGAAGTCCATCCGTTTGCCGATGAAGGGGCCGACCAATTCCAAGCGAAGGCTGTTCGGAGTCAGGCGAGGGATTCCGACGAGGTCGAAGTAGCCCCGATTTACCTCCTCCTCGGTACCGATGAGCAGCGGCACCCCTCCGACAATCTTTTCCATTTCTTTGCGACGCAGGTCGCTCAGTTGTCGGTCAGCCGGCAGGCACACCGTGACGCACGGCCCGAAGTAGGCCCGTTCCGGCCGGGAGGCCACTTCCACGACCTGCAGCGTATTGCCCACCGGTACCGACAGGCGCTCCGTCCGCCCTTCGGTCGCGACGATGCCCGTCACGATATCATGGACCTTGAGCAAGGTCTCCAGTCCCTCGGCATCGGCCAGTATCGCGATGGAGAGTTCTTCCTCGGCCAGGATGCCGATGCTCAACAGCAGCTCGCCGGCGCCCGCCTGCCAGCGGATCAGCATCGGGTAGCCGCTTTCATTGGAGTAGGCGCTCCAGGCATGGTCGGCGCGGCCGGTTTCGCCGCGTCCCTCGTTCAGCAACGCCGGGTCGTAGCCCATGCGTTCGGCGATGGCGTCGATCAGTGGCCGGATGTCCACTTCGACGGTCGGCTTCTGCCAGGCGAGCGGATCGCTGTCGCGGTTGCGCAGCGAGGCGTAGAGCAACTCGGCCTGTCCGGGCGGCAGCTCGATCTTTCCGCGGACGTAACAGCCGCGGACGGGTTTGAACTCCTTGAGGATCTTCTCGGTGGGGAAGGCTTGGAGACTGTAGGGAAGGATGAGTTTAGTCATGGTAAGTATAGGGCTCCCTGCGTGGCTCCGCACGGGCGTGGCGCCCACGACAAACAAAAAGGGCCGGAGCCGACTGCTTGCGCAGAAGACTCCGGCCCTTGTTTCGACGGCCGACTGACCGCGAGGAGGTCCGGTTCAGGTTTCAGATCGCGGAAAGTTCCGGGATTGGTTTCGACTGTCAAAAAACGGGTCAGGGGTTGTGCCCTTCGCGGACGGTCTAACAAGTCAAATCACGCGAAGTTTCATATCCCCGAGTTATAAATCCTGGCGTGATTTATAACCGGGTGCCTAGTTGCCGACAGGGACGGCTCTACGAGTCGTCCTCCGCCTGGCTCACGGGTTCCCGGATTCGATCAACTTCGCCTCATTCACCAATTACCGATGTCATCCGCCGTTCCAGCTCTCCGGTCGGGGCCCATCGAGAACAGATCGTAGCTCTTCTTATTCATGATGCCCGGATAGCGGTATTGGTATTCTTGGTTCCACGGGTCGAGCGGCAGGCGTCCTCCCCTTGCTTGCATATAAGGACCGCGCCACTTATCTGACTGACCTTGGGGTGCCCTTATGAGGGCCAAGATGCCTTCCTGAGTCGAGGGGTAGTCGCCTAGGTCGATACGGTAACGTATCAGGGAGGCCCGGAGGGATTCGTTGACGAAGAGCTCGGCGACGCTCGTTTGGCTTTGGGCCAAGAGTTGGTCGGGCCCGCCCATCAGGTCGGCGATGCTATCCGTGTAGACCTTGAGGAACTTCGGGGTCAGCGACTTGGAAGCGGAGACCGAGTATTGGATGTTTTCCTGGGTGGCCTCGTTGGAGAGGATGACCGCCACGGCTTCGCTGTCGCCGCGGGCCCCCGAAATGATGAGCGCCTGGTCGTGCGGCATGATCCGCAGGATGCGTGCCGCCACGCGGTCGGAGGGGCGGTCGCCGCCGGCCTGCGCGGTCGCGGCTTCGATGAGCCGGGGGTTGTTGAAGCAGAAATAGATGTTCCACTCCTTGAATTCTTCGGCGGCCTTGATGACGGCGGGCTTCAGGGAGGCGCGTTCGCCTTTGAGGGCGGCCAGCGACTTGCGGAGCGAGCTACGGGTGCCGATGGCGAGGGTGCCGTTGTCCGCGTAGGCGAACCATACCGACTTGTCGTCGGGCAGGCGGCCGAAGGTCTCTTCGCCGGTGAGCTGGTCGATCAGCTTACCCAGGTTCCAGGCGGTCTGGCCTTCGATGAGCGACTCTTGGACGCGTTCGGCCTGACAGAAGGACTTGGTCCTTTCCGGCGCGAACTTGCCGCGGAGGATCACGGTGATGTCGGAGTCCTCAGGGGAGAAGCTTTCGAACCCTGCTGGGGATTCCGGCAGCGTCATCCCGAAGGTGATCGAATGCAGGTCTCCCTGGGTGAAGTCGCCGAAGCCGGCGTCCTTCAGGCGGCCGACGGCGTCCTCGGCCTTGCGGAGGAAGGTGCGTCCCTCGGCTTTCGTGCCGGCAGCCTTGACGATGCTGTCGATCAGCGCCCCGTAGGCCTGCTTCTGCTGGGGGTCCAGCTTGAGGTCGATCTGTGCGTAGAGATTGGTGCCCGACGGCAGGCCTTTGGTGTCGGGGAGTTTGGCCGACGGCTTAACGGGGAGCAGCTCTTCGGCTTTTTTGTCACAGCCGACGGCCAGCAAGGCGACGGCACCCAGGGTCAGGATACGGAACAGGTTCATGGTAGGTCAGAAGGCGTTCAGCCACGCGTTGATGTCCAGGTTCTCTTGCTCTGGCTCGCGGATGTAGGCTTTGAAGAAGATCTTGTCTCCGTTACGCAGGGTGCGGGTGGATAGCCTTGCCGCGACGATCTGCTCGGAGTTCGCGCTCAGATTGCCCGTCGCGATGAAGACGCCGGCGACGCGTTCGTCGCCGCGGTAGACCCGGATCTCCTTGATTTCGATGATGCCCGCTTCCTTGAGGGCGGTCCGGTCGATGAACCCGGACAGGCCGGTACGGTCCGAGACCCGCGTGGAATACCCTTTGGACTTGAGGCGTTGTTCGATGCCTTCTGGTGTCACCAGGAAGTTCAGGTTCAGGCTCAGGAGCAGGAGGGCCACGAGTCCCGAGCCGTAGATGATCCCGGCGATGCCGACCGTCGGCATCTTGGTCGGCTCACGCAAGGCCGGCGCCGAACGTTCGTCGAAGGCCGCGGCCGAGCTGCGGATCTGCCAGATGTAGGTCACCGTGAAGCCGACGTAGGTCGCGTAGGTGAGGAAGTGCGCCCACGCCAGGATGGGCTGCCGGCTCACCAGCAGTTCGGTCAGCGTCGTGACGCTGAACAGGATGGCGATGACGAGCCCGAAGCCGCGGGTGATCCGGGCGGCGGGATTCTGCTCGGCATCGGCCTTGGCGTTGGTCTGGGTCGCCAGCGAGACCAGGGCGGGGAACACCCAGTAGAAATTGAAGAACGGGATCCACAGGAAACCCTGGGCCTTGCCGGGGCTCAGGCCTTCGGATCCGCCGTCGATGCCGGCCCAGGCGCGGCGGACGATCGCCGAGAAGAAGCCGAAGGCGCAGAGCTGCAGGACGCCGGTCAGCTTGCTGCTTGAATCAGGATTGATCAGTCCGCCCAGCACGGCCAGCAGGACGATGCCGGCGGTGACGTGATGAAGGATCGCCAGAGGGACCAGGCCGTGGGTGCGTTTCATGGGGTGCTAGGATCCGAAATGGTTACGGGGCCTTTCAAAACGAGGCCAGCCACTCTTCGACCGGGACGTTCTCTTTGGCGGGCCGCCCATACAGGCTGGCCTGGAACAGGACTTTGTTTCCGGCTTTCAGGGTGTTGGTGTGGAAACGTTCGGCCACCAGCGCGGCCGCATCATTCGAGCGAATCGTGGCGTAGAATATCTGTCCCACGGGTTGGCCGGCCTTGCTGACCTGGATGACCCTCAGTTCATCCAGGGAAATGACGCCCTTCATCTTCTCGAAATCTCCCGGCTCCAGCCTGGCGTCGCCGATGGTGACGGCGTACCCCTTGCCCTTGAGCCTCTGTTCGATGACTTCCGGGGACATCGAAAGATTGTCGAGGAGCGTGAAGAGAAGCAGTGCCGCGCAGGCGCTTCCGTAGATGATGCCGGCGACGCCGACCGTCGCCATCTTCGTCGGTTCGCGCTGGGCCGGCGTCGACTGGGCGTCGAACGCCTCGGCGGAGCGCCGGATCTGCCAGACATAGGTCACCGTGAAGCCGACATAGGTGGCGTAAGTGAGGAGGTTGACCCAGCCGAGGAGCGGATGGCGTCCCGACAGCAGGTCAGTCAGGGTCGTGACGCTGAAGAGGATGGCGATGACGAGCCCGAAGCCGCGGGTGATCCGGCCGGCGGGATTTTGTCCGGCCTCCGCCTTGGCGTTGGTCTGGGTCGCCAAGGATACCAAGGCGGGGAACACCCAGTAGAAGTTGAAGAAAGGCACCCAGAGAAGGCCCTGGGCCTTGCCAGGCCCCATGTCCTCCGAGCCTCCGTCGATGCTCGCCCAGGCGCGGCGCACGATCACCGAGAAGAGGCCGAAGGCGCAGAGCTGCAGGACGCGCAGCAGCGTGGCGTCGGAGCCGGGGTTGAAGGCGTTGCCGAGCATCAACAGCAGGGCGAAGGCGATCGTGACATGATGCAGGACCGCGAGGGAGACCAGGCCGTGGGTGCGTTTCATGGGAAGGATTCAGCCCTCGGCTATATAATGTTCAATATCAAACAGGCGCCGCGGCCGGCCATGTCGGCGATAAGGCCTTACAATAACAGCGTCGTTTTATCATGCCGGTCCGCGTCGCCGTTTCGTGCGACACGGGGGAGCGCCGTGCGCTCACGTGGAGTCAGGCACGCGCCCTCGGATGCGACCGAAGGCGGGGCAAAGTGACCGATGCCATGGGCGAGTCCGCCCCGACGAGCACGTGCGCCGATTCCGATTACGACGAGTGCGACCACGATAAGCTTTGCGACTCGGACGACGATTAGTCCGAGCCAGCGCAACCGATTAACCCCAAGGATAGAAAGGCAACACATGTCCGACCAAGGCAACGGCCGCAACTACCCGAGCACCACCGGCAATCCGTCCGGCGGCGGCCGCGGCAACGGCCCTCGCAAGTAAGCGAGAACCCGATCCCGATGCCCCAGGGGCTACGAGGTGGCCCCTGGGTATTATTTAAGATATGTTAAGTCAGACGACGGAAACCACTTCACAGGGCATGGGTATGCGATAGTCTGCCGGCACCCCGCCATGGATACATGGGAATACACCTGTAATCTAAGCACGCAGCAGGCCTTTAACACTGTTCGCTTCTATGTCCGGACCAAGGTGCTGGAGCTTGGAGGCGGTGCGGCGCTCAACGGCGAAGGTATCGACTTAGATTTCATGGGCTACGACGGCCTGGCCAGAATTCGCTTCTCTAAGACCAAGGAGGGATCCCGGGTTTCTGTCACTGTCCCCGACCCCCTGCGCGAAAAGGTGTCAGCTTTGATGGGCGGGTTAGTCGCCAAGCGAAAGCTTAAGTCGGTTAATAAGCACGGCTGCCCTTTTGTCATCGAGAAGAAGGACTTCACCAAGGCTGTCGATGTCCTGAGGACGCATCTCGCTCACGCCGATTTTTCAAAGCATATCGAGATCCTGCCGGAGGCCTTGTTGCAAGCGGAGTCATGCCTGTATGAGCACGACGGAAAACTCGACAAGGCCCTGACGCATCTGGCCGTATTTGCCGCCAAGCGGGCAGGGAAGATTATACCTATGCACCGTCTAAAGGACGTCGCCAGGGACTCGGCACTTGGAAATCTCTACCGGCCAAATGTTAGTGATACGGTGGTGCGGGTTCACGGAGACCACTATCGATTTGAATACGGCGAAAAGAATGTCCTCTTTGCGGAGCACATTACCCTAGGTGGCGGCTACCCTAAAGAGTGCATGTCCATCCACTTCATCTGGGACGAAGCCCGCGCCAAACTCGTTATCGGTTACTTCGGCCAGCACCTGCCCACCTCAATGGATAAGTAGTCAGAGCTGGTCGTACTTGTCGGCGCGGCCCCTAGCCTTTTCGACCGGGTACTTGAGGGCGTTCTGAGCTAGTTTGGAGCGGACTGCGGAGGGGATGTCGATTTTGGCCTCGTGAGCAAGAAGGAGGGCGTAGACGAGAACGTCGGCCAGCTCTTCACGGATTTTTGCCGGATCGGCCAACTTGGCGTCCTTCCAGAGGAAGCATTCGAGCAGCTCACTCGCCTCGATA
>JACCDY011386657.1_pt1 | contig 16301 bp, 19 predicted proteins | sample 7446391 | NCBI WGS metagenome assembly JACCDY01 (sample SAMN15323451, study PRJNA562643) | freshwater metagenome | isolation source: river surface water | place: USA:Blue River Watershed | collected 2017-08-18
CCGAGTATTCAAGTGAGCCAAGAATGGTTTCGGCAATAATCTGGCCGGCGTTACGAACTACAAATAGGTCACCTAGGCCAACATCAAAAATGATTTCTGCCGATAGGCGAGAGTCTGAGCAGCCAAATAGTGCGGCAAAAGGCTTTTGCTGTCCAGCGAGTTGCTCTCTACGATCGATGTCTTGGCGAGGGTGGGCCGGGGCTCCCGAAACGAATCGGCGGTTACCATCTGCCATAGCACGCCAGGCTTCGGCAGGTGTCTGTGGCCGCTGAGATTCACTCATTCGGATAACTCCTTCTCGACAAGTTCAGCAAATTCCGAAAACTCCTCGGCTGTGGCATTGCCCTCGAGCGAGACAAAGTCTCCGTTAGTCTCAAGAGTCCAGAGGATTGGATCGGCATCTACGTTTGGTCCGGGAGTAAGTTTCAGCCAGTTTGCGCTGCCGGTTGTGGACGAATCGGGAATAAAACCTGCGCTGCGCAGCGCAACCCAGGTTGGGTTCACCTCGAAAGCTTGGGTTAGTCCGATGTACTGGTTTTTTGGCCCAACGAAGCCAACCTCCCAGTAGTCAACGCCATCAGCGGCAGTGGCTACCCAAGTGGCGTGGTTTGCCCACCAACCTTCTGGCAAAGGAAGGCCAAGGACTGGACGGCCAGCGGCAGCCGATGCGCCCTCAGCGAGTGCGATGTGGTCAACCGGTTTAATTCGATTGCTGTCATCCCGAGGAACAATGAGAATAATTGCCAGCATTATTCCAAGAGAAGCAGCCAGCGACAGCAACAGATTGATGACGGTCTGTTTTGCGCGGTGCTTGGCTGCTGAATCTTCGCTCACGTTACTTGGCTTTCTTTGCGGCAAGTGTGTCATCAAGTTTCTTGCGGGCGCCGGTAAGCCAGCTGTCGCATTGTGCAGCCAGAGCCTCGCCACGCTCCCAGAGTTTTAGCGATGCTTCCAAGGTTGCTGAACCTTGCTCAAGTTCAGAAACCACTTTTACCAACTCATCGCGAGCCTGTTCGTAGCTCATTGAAGCCACGTCGGCATTTGCTTTGTCTTTGGCGGTGGCTTTTTCTGCAGTCATCTTGTCATCCAGTCTATTTCTTAGTCGGCGGTAACACCGATTTGGCCCTTAGCCAGGCGAACCTGGAGTTTTTGCCCGGAGGTGATTGAGCTTGAATCGGAAATCACGTGGCCATTGGCATCGCGGATCACCGAGTAGCCGCGGTCAAGGGTGGATTGCGGAGAGAGCGACCGAACCTGCTGTGAAAGGTGGCTAATGTGCATACTCTCTCGAACCAAGTACTGGTCAACTTGATTCCAAATTTGGCTTACCCAGCGCTCAATTTCGAGGGACTTATCGTCAATCAGTAGGTGCGGATTCGCCATAATTGGCCGGGATCGGATTTGTTCTAGGAACGCCTCTTGACCGGTAATTATCGAGTCGATTCGGAGGTAGTTTCTCTGACGGTATTGGCTCACCTTGTGAAGTTCATCAGCGACATCGGGGACCACTCGTTTAGCAGCGTCGGTCGGGGTAGATGCTCGTAAATCGGCAACGTCGTCGAGTACTGGTCGGTCATTCTCGTGGCCGATGGCCGAGACTATCGGGGTCTGTGCAGCGGCTGCAGCGCGAACCAAGCCTTCATCGCTAAACACCATGAGATCCAGAAAAGACCCGCCGCCGCGAGCAATGATGATCACATCAATCTCGGGGTCTGAATCCAGTTCTTTGATAGCTGCGATAACCTCTGGCGCCGCTTTATCTCCTTGAACCAAGGTGTGAATCACTCGAAAGTCGACATCAGGCCAGCGCAATCGAGCATTCTGCAGCACGTCTTTTTCGGCATCTGAATCTTTGCCAGTAATCAGGCCAATTTTGTTCGGAAGGAACGGCAGTGGCTTTTTGCGCTCCAGAGAGGTTAGACCTTCAGCAGTCAGTTGAGTTCGTAGCCTCTCGATCCGCTCGAGAAGTTCACCCAGGCCAACCTTGCGCATTTCGAAAACCTGCATGGTGAGCTTGCCGCCCTTTGGCCAAAAGGCAGGTTTGATAAGCGCCAATACGCGGTCGCCCTGTTTTAGGTCCTTGGGAATCTTGGCAGTGTTCCAGGAGTGGATTGAGACACTGTTCTCTAGTTGAAGGTCACGCAGTTCGCCGAACATATTGCTGGGACCGATTTTGATCGAGGCGAGCTCGCCCTCAATCCAGAGCATTCCCAGGCGCTCAATCCAGTCTTTGAGCGTGGCAGAAAGCCGCGATACCGGCCACGGAGAGGATTCTGAACTGACTTTGGAGGCTGCGGCGACGTCGTCTTCGCTCATTTGTCCCTCCAAATCGTCACCACAATCCATCAACTGACGCGGTTTATCATTGAGGGGTGACTGAAATCAAGAATACCGTTGACCTGCGACAGCAACCGACCTCAAAGAAGGTACTGTTGGCAGCCCCAAGAGGTTATTGCGCGGGTGTTGACCGTGCCGTTATAGCAGTCGAAAAAGCACTGGACCACTACGGGTCACCGGTCTACGTGCGTAAGCAAATTGTGCACAATAAGCACGTTGTCTCTTCACTCGAAAAGCGCGGTGCCATTTTCGTTGAAGAGGTTGACGAGGTTCCAACCGGCTCTGTTCTAGTTTTCTCAGCCCACGGTGTCTCTCCGGCAGTCGTGGCCGCCGCTGCCGAGCGCGGCTTGAACACTATCGATGCCACCTGCCCGCTAGTTACCAAGGTTCACCGTGAGGTTCAAAGATTTGCCTCCGAAAATTACGACATCCTTTTGATTGGTCACGAAGGCCACGAAGAAGTTGAGGGTACCGCGGGTGAGGCACCAGATGTAGTGCAGATCATCGACAAGGATGACAGCATCGCGGCCTCTAAGGTCAGAGACCCAAAGAAGTTGATTTGGCTTTCGCAAACCACCCTCTCTGTGGATGAAACCATGGAAACCGTGGTCAAGCTGCGTGAAAAGTACCCAACTTTGCAGAACCCACCGAGCGACGACATTTGCTATGCAACTCAAAATCGCCAGGTGGCTATCAAGAAGGTTGGCGCAGCGTCTGATCTGGTAATCGTGGTTGGATCAGCTAACTCATCAAACACAGTTCGACTGGTTGAGGTGGCACTCGAAGCCGGCGCCAAGGCGTCGTACCGCGTTGACTTTGCCAGCGAGATTGAGGATGCATGGTTTGAAGGCGTCGAGACCGTTGGTGTCTCTTCTGGTGCTTCGGTTCCAGAGGAGTTGGTTGACGAGGTGCTGGTTAACCTAGCTAATAGAGGTTTTGGCGATGTTCGAACCGTCCAGACCGCCGAAGAGGATGTTCAGTTCTCGCTTCCGGCCGAGCTTCGCAAAGAACTTAAGGCAGCTGGCACCGATCTGAACAACAAGGTCAAGCGCAGCTAAGCCCAGTTTTTCTGCGCCAATATTGAGCGCAAACACAAAAGAGCCCGTCCAAATTGGACGGGCTCTTTTGATTGAGTCTAAATTTAGAGGCTCATTGACTTACCTGCTGAACCAAGTTCAGCTGCTGCCTCGACAACGCGAGATGCCATGCCGGCTTCAGCCAACTTGCCCCAGGCGCGTGGGTCGTAGTGCTTCTTGTTGCCGACTTCGCCGTCAACCTTTAGCACGCCATCGTAGTTAGAGAGCATGTGGCCAGCAATTGGGCGGGTGAACGCGTACTGAAGGTCGGTGTCAATGTTCATCTTGATAACACCGTGTGAAACCGCCTCTGCGATTTCCTCTGGGGTTGAGCCTGAACCACCGTGGAAGACAAGGTCAAACGGCATCAACTTGCCGTACTTGGCACCAACTGCTGCCTGGATCTCACCGAGCAACTCTGGGCGAAGCTTTACGTTTCCTGGCTTGTAGACACCGTGAACGTTTCCGAAGGTTAGCGCGACCATGTAGCGGCCGTTCTCGCCAAGACCAAGTGCCTCGGCAGTTGCAAGACCGTCTTCAGGGGTGGTGTAAAGGTGCTCACCCATACCGCCCTCAACGCCGTCTTCCTCGCCGCCAACAACGCCAACTTCGATTTCTAGAACCGCACCGATGTTCTTGGTAAGTGCAAGCATCTTCTTGGCAATCTCAAGGTTCTCGGCCATTGGCACTGCTGAACCGTCCCACATGTGTGAGTTGAAAAGTGGGTCCTGGCCATGCTTTACGCGGTCCTCTGAAATTGCGATTAGAGGCATTACAAAGTCGTCAAGCTGGTGCTTGGCGCAGTGGTCGGTGTGCAGGGCAATGGTGATGCCGTAGTTCTTTGCTGCTTCGCGAGCAAATGCAGCCATAGCTGCTGCGCCAGATGCCATTTTCTTAATGGTCGGACCAGACCAGTAGTCGCCACCACCGGTGGTTACCTGAATGATGCCGTCAGAGCCAGCTTCTGCCAAACCGGCAAGTGCCGCGTTCAAAGTCTGTGAGCTTGAAACGTTGATTGCTGGGTAAGCAAAGCCGCCGTTTTTTGCGCGGTCAAGCATTTCTAGGTATTGGTCTGGTGATGCAACTGGCATTGCTGAACTCCTAAGTTCTACGTGGGAAACGACGTCATCGGCGGCTTAATAAGATGTTAGCAAGGATGCGGGTTTGTCCGCTTCAAGAAAGGCACCATGAGTCTTCACAATGCGAACGGTCCAACTATCGATATCTTCAAGGCAACAGTCGCGGCCACGGCCGAATGCTGGCACTTGGTTGGCTCGGGCGATAAGAATGCCGTCGACGGTGCTGCGGTTGATGCCATGCGTGACTCTCTTCGCGGGGCAAACTTTGGTGGCGTGGTCGTTATCGGTGAGGGTGAGAAAGACGAGGCCCCGATGCTTTTCAACGGCGAGATTATCGGTGGCGGGCAGCCTGTTGAGTGGGACATCGCGGTGGATCCGGTTGACGGTACTGCTCTGGCGGCTGGCGGACTAGACGGTGCTGTGTCCGTCATGGCTGCTGCTCAGCGCGGTGCCATGCTGGCTTCTTCAGAGGTTTACTACATGCAGAAAATTGTTAGCGGACCTGCTGCCAGGGGAGTACTGGACTTAGATGTCGCAGCTACCGAGAACATTAACCGATTGGCGGCGGCCTTGAACAAGGATGTTTCTGAGATTCGGGTGGCTGTGATCAATAAACCTCGAAACTACGACCTAATCGCCGAGGTAAAAGCCTCCGGGGCGCAGTGGGTCAGGTTTGATGAGGGTGACATCACCATGGCTGTGGCAGCGGCAACTCCAGACAGCGGAGTTGACCTCCTGCTAGGAATCGGCGGGGCTCCCGAGGGTGTGGTCACTGCCTGTGCCGTTCAGATTCTGGGCGGTTTTATGCAAACCCGATTTGCGCCGGAAACTCCAGATGAAATCTCTCGGGCTTTAGGCGCTAATTATGACCTTGAACGAAAATTTGAGCTGGATGAGTTGGTTTCGGGTGACCAGTTCATTTTCGTTTGCACGGCAATCACCGATGGTCCGCTGGCCCGCGGTGTGCGCGAAACCGAGGAGTTTCTAGAGATTCAGAGTTTTGTGCTCGACAGCCAGTTGGGCGATGCCAGAGTGCTCGAAGTAAGGGTTCCGAAGAACTAGATGATTGCTGGCTCGCCGAGAGGTTCTTCTCGGTTTGGCTCAACAGTCAAGAATGCCTCAGGCATGCCATCTAGGTTCTGGAGACCAGAGGTTGGCTGCTGAACAGCAACTGCACCCCACTGAACCGCTGTGGTTACACCCTTTGGAACATCAAAACCTACACCGTAGCGCTCATCAGCTTCTGCTGTAGTTGACTCGGCCACGGCTGACAAGAAACCGGCAAGAGTTGAATCGCCGGCACCAACTGTGTTGATGACCTTGATTGGCGGAGTGCGAGCAGCCCATGAGTGGTCCTTGGTGACAGCAATCATTCCGTCTGGGCCAAGGCTGGCAAGAACGCACTCGACTCCGGCTGCGCAAAGTTCACGAGCAGCGTCGATCACGTCACCGTTGGTGTGAAGTGAGCGGCCAACAGCTGAAGCAAGCTCCTCTGCGTTTGGCTTCATAACGCTGGCAGCACCCTTGCGTGCCCAAGTCTGTAGCGGCTCGCCTGAGGTGTCTAGTGCAACTCGAACGCCCATGGTTTTCATTGCATCAAAAATAGGCTGCAGGTCAACGTAGGTTCCAGTCGATAGGTCATTTGGCAGGGCACCAGCGATAACTAGCCACTTTGCGCCGGCCTTGCGGACGGTTTCGATGGTTAGGTCAACGACTGACTTCCAGTCTTCTGAGCTCAATGGGCGCGGTGCCTCGTTTACCTTGGTGGTTGCGCCGTCTTTGATGACCATGGTGGTCGAAACTCGAAGAGTGCCTTCAACCCAAAGTGGTACAAGTGACTCGGTGTGGCCGGTGCGAGCAAGAACGCTTGGGTCTGAGTTACCGATTGGCACTACACCAGGTGCAGCCATGCCGACTAGGTTCAAGCCCTTAGTGACATTGATGCCCTTACCGGCAAGCTCTTCTACAACACCGTCGGCGCGGTTAACCCCACCTTCGACTAGGTCGTGAACGTAGTAGGTGCGGTCCAAAGTTGGCGCAGGTGTAAGCGTGACAACGGGTGATTTGATGTCAGACATGAAGTACTCCTTGGAGTTGCGTGGTGAATCGCCGATTTCAGCGTTTTATCGGGCTGCAAACTTCATTGTCGAGCGCTTCGAAAAAGTATACCGAAACCAGAGCCAGCAACTTTGATTTGGAATTACAAAACTGGCGCTTTGTTACCGTTCTGAGATGTTTGGGTTTTCGGTCAACTCACTGGCGCTCATGGTGTGCGGTGTGGCATCAAGCTCCGGTGGGCTTGGAATCTCGTTAGTGCCAAGTTGGGTTTCGTCTAGGTCGTTTAGCTTGCGAGCAGTTACCAGCACGCGAGATTCTAGGCTAGAGATGAAGCCGTTGTAGTCGCGCACCGACGCTGTGATTGAACGCCCTAGTTTTTCAGCGTGTTCAGCTAACTTGCCGACCCTCTCGTAAAGCTCTTTGCCCAGCTTGATCATGGTTTTTACAGAAGTTTCGTCTGCATTTTGACGCCAGATGTAGTTGATGGTCTTGAGGACCGAAAAGAGGCTGACTGGTGATGCCAAGGCCACATTCTTTTTGAAGGCGTATTCGAGCAGTGCTGGGTCGGCATCCAGTGCTGCCGATAGCAGTGACTCGCTAGGCACGAAGGCAATCACAAAATCTGGGCTGGCATTCAACCCGCTCCAATAACCCTTAGACGCCAGGGCATCGATGTGGCCTTTGACCGCCTTGACGTGTTCGTCAATCAGTCTTTTACGCCGGGCCAACTCTTCGCCAGATGCAAGTTCGGAAATGGTTGAGGCCTCTTGGTAAGAGTTGAAAGGCACTTTAGAGTCAATCGCCAATGACTTGCCGCCTGGCAGGTTGATAACCATGTCGGCGCGCCCAGAACCGGTATCGGTGCTAAAACTGGCTTGTTCATCAAAGTCGGCGTGCTTGATTAGGCCGGCAAGTTCAACCAACTTACGCAGCTGGGTCTCTCCCCAAACTCCGCGAATGCTGTTTGAGGACAGGGCTTGAGAAAGTTGCTGCGTCTGCTTGCGCAGTGCTTCATCAGAGTCAATGGCGTTCTTGAGTTGCTCTTGAATTGTTCCGAACTGTTCGGTGCGCTCTTTTTCGAGACGGGTCACCACAGACTGCATTTGCTCCAGGTGAACGCGCACCGGAGCCAGGGCCTGAAGCATTTTGTTTTCTTCTCGATCGCGTTCATCGCGTTCGCGTTTTTCGGCTGCCGCTTGTTCAAGTTGTGCCCTTAGTCCGGCCGAGCTGGCTTCGAGGCCCGCAATTTGAATCAGGAGATCCTGAGTTTGGTCCGCATCAGCAGGCTTTTTTGCCTTGGCTATGAACCAGCCCAGGAGCACACCTGCGGCTAAACCGATTGCGAGAAAAATATAAGATTCCATGCCCCGAGTATTTCACCATGGGGTGACAAATTGCCTAAAGGTCTTTGAAAACCTGTTTGGTGGCACTGAGGAGTTCGGCTAAGTCATCGACACCGTGACGATCCGCAGCATGAATGATGATGCGAGCACAGGCATCGCTATCGGCAAGTGCGTCGTGGTGGTTGAACTCTTCATGGCCAATTGCGTAAGCCACGGCGTTCAATCGGTAGGACTCAAGGTTGTAGGTTTTTCTTGAAATCGCCAGTGAGCAGCTGTACTGAAGCTTTGGCAGCTCGTGCTGAACCAAGGCTGCAGTAGCCCGCAAAACCCCCATGTCAAACGGTGCGTTGTGGGCAATCAGTGTGTCGTCACCGATGAAGGACTGCATTATTTGCAGGGCCTCGGCAGCAGTCGCAGCGCCGTCAACATCACTCGGTCTAATTCCATGAATACGGATGTTGCCCTCATGGAACCAATCGTTTGGCGATGGGGGTTGGATTAGAAATGCCAGCGTGTCTGCGATTTTTCCGTCGCGAACCTTCACCAACCCAACTGCGCAGGGGCTAGCCGGCGATCCGTTCGCGGTTTCAAAATCTATGGCAGTGAAGTTAAGAGGCACAAGCTAAGTCTGCCAGTAGGCGCCAACAGCAAAGTAGACTTGACCCTCGTGGCTCTTACAATCGGAATCGTGGGACTGCCTAACGTAGGCAAGTCGACCCTCTTTAATGCACTCACCAAAAACAACGTTCTAGCGGCAAACTATCCGTTTGCAACTATCGAACCAAATGTTGGTGTCGTGAACCTTCCAGACCCTCGCCTTCAGGGCTTGGCTGACATGTATGGCTCAGAGCGTATTCTGCCTGCGCCGGTGTCATTCGTCGACATTGCGGGTATCGTTCGCGGCGCATCGGTCGGTGAAGGCCTGGGCAACAAGTTCCTAGCCAACATCCGCGAGGCTGACGCAATTGCTCAGGTGGTTCGTGGTTTTGTCGATGGCGATGTAGTGCACGTGGACGGCAAGGTTGACGCCGCCAGCGACATTGAGACCATCAACACCGAGTTGATTTTGGCCGACATGGAGACGCTAGATAAGGCTCGCCCAAGAATTGAAAAAGAAGTCAAGGGCAAGAAAATGGAGCCGGCCGCTCTAGAGGCAATTGACGAGGCCAAGGCAGTTCTCGACGCAGGTAAGCCGCTGTCATCCAGTGATGTTGACCTAACCCCGATCAAAGACCTAGGCCTTTTGACCGCCAAGCCAATCATTTACGTCTTCAACGTAGACGAGGGAATCTTGACCGACGCCGCCAAGAAGAAGGCGCTCGCCGACTTGGTTGCACCGGCAGAGGCAGTGTTCCTCGATGCCAAGGTTGAGTCTGAACTTATCGACCTCTCGGTTGAAGAAGCCAACGAGCTCCTAGCCTCTTTGGGTCAGGATGAATCTGGTCTAGACCAGCTGGCTCGCATCGGTTTTGACACCCTTGGTCTTCAGACCTACCTGACTGTGGGCCCTAAAGAAGCTCGTGCCTGGACTATTCACAAGGGTTGGACCGCGCCGCAGGCTGCCGGTGTAATTCACACGGATTTCCAGCGTGGATTCATCAAGGCTGAAATTGTGTCTTACGAGGACCTAATGGCCGCAGGTTCAATGGCAGATGCCAAGGCTGCTGGCAAGGTTCGTATGGAAGGAAAGGACTACATCATGAAAGATGGAGATGTAGTCGAATTCCGTTTCAACGTGTAATGCATTCAGAAGCGTAAAAGGAGCCCGTGATGGAGCAATCTTTTCTGTATTCAGTTGAGCGGGTGTACCCGGTATCAATGGAGCAAATGTGGGCGGCCTGGACCGAACCAGCACAGTTAGAAAAGTGGTACAGCCCAACTGAGCTAAAGGTTGTTGCTGGTTCTGCCTCATCAGAGACACGTGAAGGTGGCCTGTGGGCTATCGGGGTTGATGTTTCTGCGCACGGCTTCAACGCCTATTTCTGGGGCGAATATCAGCTTGTGGTTCCAAATAAAAAGTTGGTCCACACCATGCATTACAGCCAGGATCCAGCCGATTTTGAGTTGAAGGACATGAACACTCCATCTCACCGCATCGAAATTGACTTCGAAGAGCGTGACGGAGGAACCTGGGCTAGGTTCTCGCAGTTCGGCGAGATGCCAGCTGAGCAGGTTGAACTGACTCGTCAGGGCATGGAGAGCTACTTCAATTCACTCGAGGCGTATCTTCAGGGTATTAACAGTTAGAGCGCCTAGACTCGGTCTATGACCGTCGCGACCGCAACTAGAGCGGCAACTAATTTTCACGAAGTCCTTAACTTGGTTAAGTCGGCGGGATTGCTAAAGAAGAAGCCAAGTTTCTACATCATCCGTTTATCTGTAATTTCGGCAATTGCCACTGGCCTTTGGGTTGCCGGCGGTTTTATCGGGGGAGCAGTTCAAACCCATTGGGCTTGGATCTTTGCGGCTTTTGGCATTGCGGGGCTTTTGGGAATCATGAGCGCTCAGTATGGCTTCATCGCGCACGAGGCAGCTCACCGTCAGATTTTTCAAAACAACAAAGCTAACGATGCTCTTGGGTTGGTTCTAGCCAATCTATTTGCTGGTCTTAGCTACGGTTTCTGGTTGCGCAAGCACAATAAGCACCACCAGCACCCAAACCAAATTGGTCAAGACCCGGATATCGCAATTCGAATCCTGAGTTTTACACCAGAATCACGCGATCAAAAGCGCGGCATTGAGCGCTGGATCAGCGAACGACAGGGCTACTTCTTTCCGTTTTTGTTGCTGCTAACCGGTTTTGACCTGCTGTTAGACAGCATCGCAAACCTTCGCCGCAAAGACCGCCCAATCGGCACAAGACTTCTCGAATTTTCGCTGATGATTGTTCGTCAGACCTCTCCTTACCTGCTGATGACCTGGATGTTTGGCTGGCTCTGGGCGATTGCCCTTTGGGTCTTCATGATGATGGTTTTTGGCTTCTTCATGGGTGCTGCTTTTGCACCGAACCACAAGGGCATGCCGCTGGTGCCAAAGGACTCCAAGATTGACTTTTTTGAGCGTCAGGTTTTGACCAGTCGCAACATCAAGGGCAGTTGGTTGAAAGACAACCTAATGGGTGGCCTGAACTACCAAGTTGAGCATCACCTCTTTCCTTCGATGCCTCGACCTAACTTGATTAAGGCAAACGCCATCGTCAAAAAGTTCTGCGAAGAAAAGGGTGTAACCCTGGTCGAAATGAACTTGATGGCCAGCTACAAAGTGATCATTGACTACCTAAGCAAGGTTGGCCTGAGCAACAACGCCGACCCGTTTGTGTGTCCTATGGTTGCAACCCTGCGCCCACGCAGTTAATTGCTCGGCCATAATTGGTGGCATGAACGCGATTGATGAGTACCTAGCTACCGTTGCTGGCTGGCAGCAAGATACGTTGCTGGAGTGGCAGGCTGAAATGCTAAAAATTGAGCCTGATTCTGAACAGGTCATTTACTACGGGGTGCCCTGCTTCAAAGTCGACGGCCAAGCTATCGGCGGATTCGCTGCCTACAAGAATCACTGCGCATATTTTCCGTTCAGCGGGCAAACCCTAGTAACGCTTAGCGATGAGCTTCGGGATTTCAATAAGACCAGCGGTTCTCTGCATGTCAAAGAAACTCAAAAACTTACACCCGAATTAATCGCCCTGTTGATTGCAGCTCGTAAGGTTGAAATCGCAGAAGGCTACGGTCACAGAAAGAAGAAATAGATGGATTTTTCACAGATTAACTGGTTGGCCGTATTGGTCGCTTCAATCGCCGGTTTTGTTGTCGGCGGTGTTTGGTTTGGCCCAAAGACTTTTTATCCAATTTGGTGGAAGCTAAACGGCAACGAGCCTACAACTGATCCGGGTGGCACCAGCGTGGCTGTCTTGTTTGGTTCGACGTACTTGGCAACCATCGCTCAGGCTGCAACTGTGGCAATTGTCATCGAGGTTGGAAGTTTGGCTGACCCAACCTTTGGGGCTTGGCAAGGTCTGGCTGCGGGCGCTCTCTTGGGTGCTGGAATTGCCGCCGCATCATCGCTTTCGCACCGACTGTTTGCCCGTCACGGTTTTGGTGTCTGGATCATTGAGGTCGGCCAAGACATCGTTTCACTCGCGGTTATGGGTCTAATCATCGGCGCCTGGCTCTAGGGTCCAATTCAAGGTCTTTTAGGCCGGATAGCAGAAAATCCTCGACTTTACAGTCGAGGATTTTCTTTGTTTGGCTTACTTGCTGCAGGTGCAACCGCCACCACAGCAGCCATCAGAAATCTTAATCATCCGTTCCTCCTTCTTAGGGTTACGTAAGAAGGGTACCTCTATCCGAGGTTCAGTCAAGGGACTCACAGCAAACTTAAAGTTAAGCCGGAACGAGAGGGGAGGTTTTGTGCTACTTGATGGTGCGCATTTGCGGACCAACTACAACCGAGTTGGCCGGTAGGTCCTTGGTAACGATGGTTCCGGCGCCAATCGATGAGCCATCGCCGATGGTGATGTTGCCAAGAACAATGGCACCCGCTCCGATGACAACGTTGTTGCCGATGGTTGGGTGGCGTTTTGCAGTGATGTTCTCACGGCCACCAAGAGTGACCCCGTGATAAATCAGTACGTCGTCGCCAATAATCGCGGTTTCACCGATAACAACGCCCATACCGTGGTCTATAAAGACTCTGCGGCCAACCGTGGCGCCCGGGTGAATCTCAACGCCGGTCCAGAATCTGGTTCCGGTGGCAAGGATTCTTGAAAGTACGCGAAAGCCACTCTTGTATAGAGCGTGGTTAATCCGGTGCTGCCAAAGAGCGTGGAGACCGGGTGAGGTTAAAACAAGCTCGAGCGCGCCATAAGTTGCTGGGTCGCGCTCGATGCCTGTTCTAATGTCTTCGCGAAAACGTATCAAAGTACCTTTTAGTCTAGGTCCTGAAGGTCCTTGTAAAGAACTGTTGAAAGGTAACGCTCACCGAATGACGGGATGATTACGACAATCTTCTTGCCGGCAAATTCTGGACGAGCCGCAATCTTTGATGCGCCCCAGATAGCTGCTCCAGATGAAATTCCACCGAGGATGCCCTCTTCGGCGCCCAAACGGCGTGACCACTTGATTGCCTCTTCGGTTGGGGCATCAAGAACTTCGTCGTAGACGGTGGTGTCGAGAATCTCTGGAATAAAGTTGGCGCCGATTCCCTGGATTGGGTGGCCTGCTGGGGTTCCACCGTTAAGAATCGGTGAAGCCTCTGGCTCAACTGCAAAGATCTTGATGTCTGGGTTCAGTGCCTTTAGGGCCTGGCCAACACCGGTAATGGTTCCACCGGTTCCGATGCCGGCAACAATTGCGGCTACCTGACCGTCGGTGTCGCGCCAGATTTCCTGAGCGGTGGTGTTGCGGTGGATCTCTGGGTTTGCTGGGTTAGCAAACTGGCGAACCTGAACAGCACCCTGGGTGTTGCCGATCTCCTCTGCCTTAGCAACGGCACCGCGCATACCCTCAGCGGCTGGGGTAAGAACTAGCTCTGCGCCGTAGGCACGCAATAGAGTGCGGCGCTCCTTGCTCATTGAGTCAGGCATGGTCAGGATGACCTTATAGCCGCGCGCAGCACCAACCATAGCCAAAGCAATTCCGGTGTTTCCAGAGGTTGCCTCAACGATTGAGCCACCAGGCTTTAGTGCACCTGACTTTTCTGCGGCATCAACCATGGCAATACCGATGCGGTCCTTCACCGTTGCTGATGGGTTGTAGAACTCTAGCTTTGCTAGAACTTCGGCAGGGCCTTCAATAATGCGGTTGATGCGAACTAGTGGGGTGTTTCCGACTACCTCGGTGATGTTGTTGTAAATCGCCATGATTTCCTTCAGATAGGACAAGTTGGTGCTCTTGGGTCAAATATAGCGAGAGTATTTTTGATGTTTCAGACTGTTACGGTTTAGCGATAGCCTCGTTCTGTGAAGCAATTACTGCGTGGAATCAACCCCTGGTTGCCTGTTTTTGCGTTCGTGACAATGTTTCATCTGCAGCGCGGATCGGTAGTGGACGCCATCATTTTTGGCACCGGCACCCTCTTGCTAATTGCTGACTGGAAAAAACTCGTGAAGTTTCACATGCCAGAGCGGCCACAGATAAGTGTTCAAGCACTTTTGTTCGTGATGGCAATCAGCAGTGCCGTGCTGTTCTTTTCAGAACGCAATAGCTGGCAAGACAAAGTGCTACTCCTGGCCCTAGCGCCTATCGCAGTGGTCTTGGTTTATTACCGCGATCACGGGCCAAAACCTTCTTCAAATAAAGTCATGGCCCGCACGAAGTGGATTTGGGTCACTCTGGCTTTAGTGATGGCGGTGTCGGAGCTTTTTGCCTACATATTTGCCGAGGTTTTTCAGGATGACCTGACCTATCCAACAATTTCGATTTTGGTGAATCCAATCCTTGATTCGCCATACGGACGAGCCATCTTTTTGATTGTCTGGATGGCTATTGGTGTGGGTCTGCTCCAGATCAGAAAGGGGCGTCGGCGATGACGATTCCTCTTTTTGAATACCTTTTAGTGATTGTTGCCGGAATCGTTATGTGGCTGTTAGGAAGGTTGAGGCCAGACCTGGTTTCACCTTTCGGCGCTCTAATTGCGCGAATAATGCACCATCGGAACACCAGATTGGCTCTGGTTGTGGTCTGGTGGTGGCTAGGTTGGCATTTCTTTACTGAATAGCGTGTTGCTTATGTGCCTATACTGTTGTTTAATGTCAGTATGTTAGGACAAACACCTAACGGCCTACCTAGAAGAAAGTTGTACGACGCAGTATGACCGAGCGCAATCAACCATTTGACGTGATCACTATTGGTCGCGTTGGAGTAGACATTTACCCGCTGCAGACCGGTGTGGGCCTCGACGAGGTATCAACCTTTGGCAAGTTTCTTGGCGGAAGCGCCACAAACGTTGCAGTAGCGGCGGCGAAGTACGGACTCAAGTCGGCGGTCATCACCCGCACCGGTAATGACCCTTTTGGTAAGTACATTCACACCGAGCTTCAGCGACTTGGCGTTAGCGACCAGTTTGTGTCTGGCGTTGAGGGGTTGCCTACTCCGGTCGTGTTCTGCGAGATTTTTCCGCCGGATGACTTTCCGCTCTACTTCTACCGTGAGCCAAAGGCCCCAGATCTAGTTATCAACCAGAACGAGCTGGATCTCGACGCCATCTCTCACGCAAAGATTTACTGGTCAACCGTGACCGGATTGAGTCAAGAGCCAAGCCGCACCGCACATCACGTGGCCTGGGATGCCCGTGGTCGCAAGGAGCACACCATCCTGGACTTGGACTACCGCCCAATGTTCTGGTCTTCACCAGAACTTGCCAGCGAGCAGGTTGCCCGTGCACTTGACAAGGTAACCATCGCAATCGGCAATAAAGAGGAATGTCAGGTTGCCGTAGGTGAGACCGAGCCAATGCGTGCAGCAGATGCACTACTTGAGCGTGGACTCGAAATCGCAGTGGTTAAGCAGGGCCCTAAAGGTGTATTGGCCAAGACCCGCAGCGAAACCGTTGAGGTGCCGCCTTACTTTGTTGACGTGGTTAACGGTCTTGGTGCCGGTGACAGCTTTGGTGGAGCATTCTGCTACGGACTGCTTCAGGGCTGGGAACTAAAGCGAATTCTTCAGTTTGCCAACGTTGCCGGTGCAATTGTGGCAAGCCGCCTAGAGTGCTCAACCGCCATGCCAAGCTTCGAAGAAGTTGAAGAGATTCTGAAGGGAATGAACTAATGTCATTGGACTTCGAATCACTACGCAACATCCGTGCCGCTAACCCGGGCAAACTAGCCGAGATTTATTCAGCAAGAAAGCGTCGCGATGTCATTCAGGGCGATGGTCGTTTATTCATCATCGCTGCTGATCACCCGGCCAGAAATGCCCTCTCGGTTCGCAACAACCCGCGGGCCATGGAGAACCGCTACGACCTGATTGAGCGTCTGGCAACAGCGCTTTCTCGACCAGGGGTAGACGGCGTGCTCGGAACCCCAGACATCATCGATGACTTGGCGTTGCTTGGTTGCCTTGACGACAAACTGGTCGTGGGTTCACTAAACCGCGGTGGTCTTCGTGGGGCAAGCTTTGAGATGGACGACCGAATTACCGGTTATGACATCGATGGAATTGTTCGTGACCAGCTGGATTTTGCCAAAATGCTCAACCGAGTAAACCTTGGCGATGCCGGCACCGCAAACATGCTTGAGTACTCACACCACGCCGTAAACGCGGCTGCTGCAGCGAAGTTGCCGACCATGCTCGCACCGTTCATGAGCGAATTGGTCGGCGGCAAAATCCGCAACGACCTTTCAACCGATGCCGTGATCGACTCAATCAGCATCGCCAACGGACTCGGTAACTCATCGGCTTACACCTGGATGA
>JACCDY010906157.1_pt1 | contig 16282 bp, 17 predicted proteins | sample 7446391 | NCBI WGS metagenome assembly JACCDY01 (sample SAMN15323451, study PRJNA562643) | freshwater metagenome | isolation source: river surface water | place: USA:Blue River Watershed | collected 2017-08-18
CTCTATGGAAAATGCTGGGGGCACTAATGCATTCGGGATCTGCGCAGCAATTTCTTTGCTGACCGTTTGCTCAGCTAAATTGCCCCAAGGTAAAACAACTTGATAACCTTGAGCAGCCAATGTTTTGCCTAAAGCTATCCAATGGCTATTAGGCCAGCGTTTAGCTTCTCTCGCGGTGGAGTGAAAACACAACACATAAGGAGCAGCTAACTGCCGGGCAATAGGTTTATCAGACAACTGCAAAGATTGAATATATTGAACAGGATAAAACTGCGGGGCACTTGTGCGCTCTAGTAGCGGCCAATCCAATGCTGAGCACATAACCCAACGCGAGCGATCAACCGCATGACATTGCGTGGGAACTTGAACAGATTGGTTATAAAAAGATCTTGCCAGAGGCTCATATCCTGAAAACTCAGTTGCATTAGCCAAGCCCGCTATCGCTGCATTTGGAGTCTTTTTGGCTAATGAGCAAACAATGGCTGACTTCAGTAAACCTTGGGTTTCAATAATGACGTCATAAGATGTTTCTTGCAGGGTTTTCTTAAATGTAAAAAACTCTTTCCAGGTAGATAACTGAAGAAGATTCTTTTTCCACCGGCGCAAACCAAAAGGAATAATGCGATCAATTCCTCTAAAACCATCTTTGGATAGAAGTGGTGTTAGCAGGTGAACATACCCCTCTTCAACCACCCAATCAATCTGAGCACCAGGTAATCGCGCTCGAAGATCCCAAACAATTGGTAAGTTGTGCAAAACATCCCCCAATGAGGAAAGTTTGACCAATAAGATCTTAGGGTTAACTGATTGTGCTAATGAATTACTCATAAAGGGATTATCTTATTTTTTATGGAGAGTCCCTTTTGGTACTTTAGAACTTCGGCGCAAGATCCCAAGCCAGACCAGCACTATCCTTGACATTCATATTAGGAGAGATGCCAGGCGGCAAAGGCCACTCGACTCCTACCAATGGATCATTCCATGCAAGACAAGCTTCGCTTTGGGGATGGTAATAATCTGTAGTTTTATAAAGAAATTCAGCGACTTCAGAAAGCACTAAAAAACCATGCGCCAATTGCGGCGGAATCCAAAGCTGCCGATGATTTTGAGCACTTAACTCAACCCCAACCCATTTACCGTAAGTGGGAGAGTCTTTGCGAATATCCACCGCCACATCAAAGACGCTTCCAGAGACTACGCGCACCAGCTTGCCCTGGGTTTTTTGCAGCTGATAGTGTAGGCCTCGCAAGGTCCATTGGCGAGAAAAGGAATGGTTGTCCTGAACAAAATTGACCTTAAGACCGGTTGCATTGGCAAAATCTTGCGCATTAAATGACTCAGTAAACCAGCCGCGCTCATCTCCGAATACCTGAGGCTCTATGATCAGCACATCATGAATTGCCGTAGACGTTACTTTCAACTTAGAAGGCGTACTCATTAAATTGATTTCTTTATGCTTAACGAGATGGGCTGAACAGAGCCATTGAGTTCTTTTAAAATCTTGCCTAAATACTGGCCATAGCTATTTTTACTCAATTGAGTGGCGACCTTTTGTACTGTTTCAGCACTAATCCAGCCCTGCCGATAAGCAATCTCTTCGGGACAAGCCACCATTAGACCTTGGCGCTTTTGCAAAGTTGCAATAAAGCCTGCGGCGTCCAGTAATGAATCATGAGTACCGGTATCGAGCCAAGCAAAGCCACGGCCCATAATTTCAACACTGAGCTCATTCTTCTCTAGATATGCACGGTTGACATCAGTAATCTCGAGCTCTCCACGAGCACTCGGCTTAATAGAGGCGGCAATATCGCAAACTTGATTGTCGTAAAAATATAGTCCCGTTACTGCATAGTTACTTCTTGGGCTTATAGGTTTCTCTTCGATTGAGAGCGCTTTGTAATCTTTATCAAATTCAACTACGCCGTATCGCTCTGGATCATTCACGTGATAGGCAAAAACAGTTGCGCCTGTTTTTCGATCATCAGCGCTATTTAATTGGTCAACCAGTTCGTGGCCATAAAAAATATTATCCCCAAGCACCAATGCACTTGGACTGTTGCCGACAAAGTTTTTACCCAGAGTAAAGGCTTGCGCCAAACCATCTGGAGATGGCTGTACACAATACTCAATATTGAGACCCCACTGAGATCCGTCACCTAGTAACTCAGAAAATCGTGGCGTGTCATGTGGCGTAGAAATCAGCAAGATATCTCGAATGCCTGCCAACATCAAAGTGCTCAGCGGGTAATACACCATCGGCTTGTCATACACCGGCATTAACTGCTTAGAAACTGCCTGAGTCACTGGATAAAGACGAGTTCCAGACCCACCAGCCAAAATAATACCTTTACGATTCACCGTCATTACCGCCTCACGAATGTTAATAGCGTCTTAAATTAGCCCATTTAGAGCCAACTTTTGTACATATTCATGAACCATGCCTTCCCAGTGAGGGAAACTCAAGTTCTTATCAGAGTCATTATAAGAGTCTGAACGATGCAAAATGGTCAGCAGTTTATCGGTCGCCATCTTCGAATTTGAAGGTCTAGGGGCCGGCAATCGATATTCACTAGCAGGAATAGCCTTAATTGCCTCAGGATTGACCTTTAATGCCACCCCGGCCTCAAGGGCGGCATTTACTACTGAACTTGCTAAACCGTGCCAGGTTGTCTCCCCGGATGGAACTGCATGATAAATACCGGAGGGAAATGAATTTAACTGACCACTCGAATTAAGCGCTAGATTCAAGCTAACCTGGGCAAGCCACTCAGCACTGGTTGGGACCCCATACTGATCCGCAATAATACTGAGAGCCTCTCGCTCTTTAGCCAAACGCAAAATAGTACGAATAAAGTTACCGCCATCCCCGTAGACCCAACTCGTTCGGAAAATTGCATATTGGCCACTTGTCACGTTAGCAAAAACGCGGGCAATACCCTCCTCGCCAGCTGCCTTACTCTTACCATAAACTCCGAGAGGGTTGCGGAGATCATCCTCCAAATAAAAGCCGTATTTTTCACCATCAAATACATAATCTGTGGAGTAATGCAACAAAGTAGCGCCGCGCTTAGCAGCAAACTGAGCCATTATTTCAGGGGCTACTGCATTCACGGCATAAGCCAAGTCAATCTCAGACTCAGCCTTATCAACAGCTGTATACGCCGATGCATTAATAATTAAATCCGGAGATTCTTGTGACAGTAGTACATTAATTTCAGTGCTATTTGCCAAATCACATTCAGCACGACCCACATACTGAACTTGAAGATCTAAATTTGGTACTACAAGGTAATTGTCAAATAAAGACTTAAAAGCTCTACCCAGTTGACCATCTTTGCCGAAAACGAGTGTCTTCATATTAGTTATATTGCTTTTGTACCCAGTCACGATAAGAGCCGCTAACCACTCCCTCAATCCAGGCGGGATTATCCAAATACCATTGCACTGTTTTACGAATACCAGTATCAAAGGTTTCTGCAGGACGCCATCCAAGGTCTCGTTCTACCTTGCTAGCATCAATAGCATAGCGACGATCGTGACCAGGGCGATCTTTTACAAAGGTAATTTGTTCGGAATATGATTTTTTATCGGCCCTAGGCTTAAGCTCATCTAAGATACCGCAGATAGTCTTCACTACATCGATATTGGCTTTTTCATTCCAGCCACCAATGTTGTATGTCTCTCCCAATTTTCCGGAAGCTAATACCTCGCGAATAGCTGAGCAATGATCGCCAACATACAACCAATCACGAACTTGTTGGCCATCCCCATAAATAGGTAATGGCTTACTATTAAGAGCATTCAAAATAACCAGTGGGATCAACTTCTCAGGAAAGTGATACGGGCCATAATTATTAGAGCAATTGGTAGTGACTACCGGAAAGCCATAGGTGTGAAACCAGGCGCGCACTAAATGATCTGAAGCTGCCTTAGATGCTGAGTAGGGGCTATTGGGCTCATACGGGTTAGTCTCAGTAAAAGCAGGATCGGTAGCAGACAGGGAACCGTAAACTTCATCAGTAGAAACATGATGAAAGCGAAAATCATGCTTAGCTTTTTTATCCAGACCATTCCAATACTCTCTGGCGCATTCCAACAAATTAAAGGTGCCAACAATATTGGTTTGAACAAATTCAGCGGGCCCATGAATCGAGCGGTCAACATGGCTTTCTGCAGCAAAGTTCACGATTGCACGTGGTTGATACTGCTTTAATAGCTTCGTTACTAAAGCCTTGTCGCCAATGTCTCCATGCACAAATACATGACGAGTATCTTTTTCTAAAGAATTTAGCGTTGCTAAATTACCCGCATAAGTTAGCTTATCTAGATTGACAACACCCTCAGCATTAGCATTTGCTAGCCAATCTAAGACAAAATTTCCACCAATAAACCCAGCTCCACCCGTCACTAAGATCATTCCCGCCTCATTTCTATATTTAACTTCAATCTAACCATTACATTAGGTCTGAGCATTAATATGATTTATCGCTCTATTTATTGCTAGCTGATTACATTTTTCAATTCGCCTCATTCTTTTCATAAAAGAAGAGCTCTCAGAACCATCTCCAAAAATGCGTTGATGAATTTCATCATAATTATTTTCTACTTCAGCAATCAAACTAGGCAATTTTTGTAAAGACCCCCAAATAATAAATTTAGAGTACGCAGTCTTTTCCACATAGGGCGCAGACTCACAGATAACAATTGCACCACTTCGCAATGCCGGCAATACCCTTAGCTCTTCAAGCGTTTCATGCCCATCAGTTTGGCGAATATTAATCACTATTTTGGTCTTACGATAAATCTCATCTACCCCAAAATAAACTCCACGAATATTTTCAGACGAAACTCCTTGATGTTCCAAAGCTTTCAGAAATAATTTTCTCCTAGCAATATCGGGATTCCCGAATAGAGTAATAACACCATGCCGACCATTAACGCCAGTAAATATTGGGTATAAAGCAGGGCTGATACAAAATGACTTTTGCAAATAATCTCTTAGAACGGGTGACGATTGAATATTAAATAAGTTAATTCTGCTGTAATCAAAAATAATATCCGCAGAGCTAAGCTTATCTAATTCAGCAATTCTAATTAAATACTTTTGACTGCCCCCTGGCACAGAGAGCTCACCCTGTATGGCGGAAGATGAGGTCTTGCTTCCAGGCCTAAATAGCGTGTGTTCAATTTGCAAGTAAATATTGATCGGTGAGCACAGGAATTTAAGAGGCCTTAAACCAGGACACTCATAAAATACTAAATTAGTCTTCTCAATGTTTTCTAAATTTTGAAAAAGAAAACCTAAAATATAATTGTAGTAATCATGTATAACAATCTCGGGATTACTACGATAAATCAAAATTACTTTATTAATTAGTTGAGTCTGATATTTTTTTCTGGAGAATGGATTTCTCAGCCAGATGATTGCGGTGACTATTAAATATAAAAAAGGCATCGTAATATCTTCAAGCCTTAGATGTCATTTTTATTTTCGAGATAGAAAATTTCATATGGATACTGCTTTTCATCTTCCAGTATCTGATTGACTTTCTTGTCAAACATACCGCGATAACCACCCAATAAGGTCGTTTTGTATTTTTTGTTTTGTATAAAGTCGCGATTGAATTTAGACGCCGTTCGGATGCCTTTCGTATACCCATCATCCGCCAAATCGGATTGCACGTTATCAATCAAATCGATGTCTACGCTAGAGATTTCTTTTTTATACTTCTTATAGAAGCGCCAATAGAAATCTCCGTCTTCTTCACCAAGACCCAAAAGACGTTCGTCAAAAAAGCCAACCTCAATTAACTCTCTCTTATCCAGAATGAAATGGGAAAAACTTCCATTGATTTTGAAAGTTCCAGAATTTTTAGCCAATGCCGCTTCCAAGAGATCGAAAAAGCAGGTGCCGTTTTCTGATTTGAGCTCAAGATCATCGTTCAATACCAATACGCGCTGATAGCTAGCTGTTAAAGCGCCGCGATTCCACAATTTAGCCAAAGACTGAAAACTTGGAAAGGTCGTAGGAAATACCTTCGGAAATTTCGAGATATACGACAATATATTAGAGCGATAGGCCTCATCAAATGCGCCTTTGGCAGGGCCATTGATTGTGACAATCACTTCAACGTCTGGTCGTTGAGCCTTAATCTGAGCAAGCAAGGGCACCAAGAAGGCATCAAATCGCTTATCAAAAGTAGTGATGACTACTGAATATGGGTTTTGGGCTGAAAACTCAGACATAAAATAAATTAGTATTAGGGAATGAGAAGCGTACGAATTTCAACTGCTGGCTGCCCAAGTGACTATTCACATGGCTTATTTCCAATTATCGCTCAAAGCCTTGGTTATCAGCTAGATTGGGTTACCCCAAACCAAGCAGATTTATTGATACTAGGGCCTTTTATTAAGCCCGACTCAAAGAAGCTGAAATGGTGCCCAAAACCGCTTCGGCCCGCAGTAAATTCAATATTAGATTTATCTTCAGCCGCCAAGATCTCGCCGCTTAGGGTTTTCCATAGCGCAGAGAATCTGCGTCATGACACCGTTCCGGCGGATTACAGCATTTCTTTTGACTTAAATGTTTCTTCGGAGCAGCATTTTCGCCTGCCCTATTGGATGGAGATGATTGATTGGTCGCATGAAGGGATTATTGGCAACCAAAATCCGCGTTATGGAAAATTGATGACGATCCAACGTTTGATGCAGCCATTGGGTAATCGCTTTTTAGAAAAAGATCGCCGTGTCGCTTTTTTAAGCTCTCATATTAGAGAGCCGAGAAAGACACTGTATGAAGCGGTTGAAAAAGTAATGCCTGTCACAGGATTTGGCGCCTACTTTGATAAGACCATTGAAAATCATCATCTCAGTGGTTTCCTAAAATTCGAACTGCTTCAAGAATATGGTTTTAATCTTTGCCCTGAGAATGGCATGTACCCTGGGTACTACACAGAAAAAATTCCAGAAGCTTTTTTTGCCGATTGCTTGCCGATTACGTGGACAGATGAGAATGTCCAAATTGACTTTAACCCCCTGGCATTTATTAATCTGGGGCCCATGTCATGGTGCAATTACGCGCCCCTAACTGAGATAATCAACTCATCCCAAGCGCTACAAGATTACACTTCCCAAGCTCTATTATTAAGAGCTCCAAGCATTCTGCCCTTTCGGGATTTTGTAAAACGCATCCTTGAAGATGCCATCTCTTAAAAAATGAAGCTTGGCTTTCATACCAATGGGCTCTCATTACGGGGAACAGAAATTGCCCTTTATGACTACGCACATCACAATCAACAGCTTCTCGGGAATGAATCGGTTATCTTCTATCGCAAGAACAGTAGTGTTGTTCAATCCGTCTTAGAAAAGTTTGCTCAACAATTTAAATTATGTCCATATGATGGACAAGCAGAGCTAAATCGCTTGATTGAGCAGGAAAAAATTGATCTAACCTACTTCATCAAATCGGGAGAGCGCGACGACGCTATTTGCGAGAGTTCACCCTCGCTAATTCATGCAGTTTTTCCAACTAAACCCGAGGAATTTCATGGGGACAAATATGCTTTTGTTTCTCAGTGGCTTTCAAAAGAATATTCGAATAATAAAATCCCATTTGTTCCCCACATGATTGAGTTGCCAGAGATAGGTAGCAATCTTCGCTCAAATTTAGGCATACCTGAAACGGCCACAGTATTGGGCTGGTATGGAGGCTCAGATAGTTTTAATTTGGAATTCGTTAAAGAAACGGTTCTATCTGCCATTGAGGGGCGCAATGATCTCTATTTTCTATTTATGAATATGGATCCCTTTGCGCAGCATGAAAGACTGATCTTTTTACCTGGTAATTCTGATCTTCATTACAAAGTCCAGTTTATTAATACCTGCGATGGGATGCTACATGCCAGAGGAATAGGCGAAAGCTTTGGACTAGCTTGCGGTGAATTTTCCATCAAAGGAAAGCCTGTCATTACATACGCCCTTTCCCCTCAGCGCAGCCATATAGAGATTTTGGGTGACAAAGCGATCCTCTATAAAGGCAAGAAAGATTTGGCGGAGATATTTAGCAACTTTAATCGCCAAATCCAACATGAGAAAAATTGGGATGCTTACTCAGAAAATTTCTCCCCCAAAGTCATCATGCGCCAATTTAACGATGTCTTTATTAAAGGAAAAAATCTTAGTGAGATTCAAATCTCAGCGATTGATCGTATTGCGATTCAAAAATACCGGTTTATGCGTAAATTGCGTAACTTACAAAAGAAGCTTTACCTGTAAGCTTAGGTAGGATTCCCTTACTTTGGGAACCAAGGATTCTTTGAAAACCAACGATCCAAAGCACGCAAGATAGACCTTTTTGTTTTACCCCAACCACGTATTGGCAGCCTGCCGGGCCTATCCATAATCGTGGTCTCAACGCCAGTAATGTCGACCGGATAAGGACTGATTGCTAAAAATTCCAGGTGGTGCTTTTGATGGTGTTCCAAGAAATGGTCCAATGGTTCGTAAATATCACTGGCGGCATCAATTAAAGTTTGGGCAGCGCTTGGCTTTAGAAGATAGGCGGTCGCCCCTACTGCATCCCCAATATTTCTAACTAAAGAAAATTCTTCATTACCCTGGATTTGCTCTTGCGGAACATTACTCAAACCCTGAAGCCTTACTGCATTCCAGTGGGTGGGTGTTTTTAATAAAAAATCTATTGCTTGCTCAAAGTGCGGTAGCAAGCAAAAGTCATCCTCAAAAATAATCGTTGGAATATTTTTGTCTACGCACTCCTGCCAAGCTTTTTTATGCGACAAAAAACAACCCAGCTCATTGGGAGTTAATTCAAATCCTAATAAATTTTTTACTTTTGATGGCTGATACTCTTTGGGATTTTGAGTTAGCGCGGAGCCTCGAACGGCATCTAAAAACCGCCACTGCAAATTGGTTTTATCTAGCTCTGATTTCACTTTTTGCTGGCGACCATCTGAACCAGCCAAAGAAATAACTAAACCCTGAATTTTTGACATTAGAGATAGCTTTGTAAGTAACGTAAAAAACGTTTTGTGCGTTTTAAAACTCGGGAGGGTAATGACTTCTGATCAGCCCCTGCATTCATATTCAATTCCCAGTTCGACTGATACAGCACACCAAGATAATTAGATTTGAGCTTTTCCTCATTCTCCCCAAGCCGCCTCATCAAGTAGTACTGCCAATCGTAGTGATAGACTCTAAACAAGGGTTCAATAGCAATTAAGGGAATGGCTCGGTAATTAAGTAATGCCTCACCATAAATTAATGTCTCGGGGTAATCGGGTGTCACCATATCCCAAAGAGTGAGACCCTTAGGCTTTAGATAATGCTGGTCCAATGACTCCCAAACCTTTGCAGACCATATAAAAGGGGCGGGGGCACAGTAAAACTCTGGACCTTGCCTGCCAAATAAGGCCTGCACACGTTTAGCTTCTGACTGCAGATTACTTTGCACTTCAGACTGACCGCGATTCCAGGCTAGCTGGAAATACTCTTTATTTTGATGAAGCACAGTAAAGGGAACACCATCTGAACCCATGAAATCAGCTATAAAAAACGGTCGGATAAAAACGCAATCAGAATCAAGACATAAATAATTTTTTGCCAAACCCAGTCGCCAAAACTCTGACTTCACAATTGCTTGCGACAAACCCCCTGGCATTGCCTGATATTTCTCCAAAGAAGCATCTGGGTTGGCTGCCACGATATCTTCATCCGCAATCCACACATAGTTACCTTGATTGCCCAGCGTCTGGATCAATAGATCCTGATCTGCCCTAGAAGTAGAAATATAAAAAGGTATCTTATCTTGATTAAACTGCTCAATAGAAGAAAGTAGTCTTTTTAGGCGCAGAAAGTCATTGCGATAGCTCTTGCAATAGAGAACAAAGTCTTTCAATGGGCTTCCTGTTTATATTTAATCTCAGTCAAAATCTGCTCAACCGCCTGATTAACCCCCAAGGGTAGCCATTTTGGCTCAATTAGCCGGCGCTCCTGCCAGTCTAACCAAATTCTTTCAAGAGCCATTTCAATTCCGATTTTATCGCCTTCGTGACTCAAGTAAGCACCGCGCTCCGAGAGCATTTCATCGAGCTGGGGGTTTCGATGGGTAATTCCCCAAATCGGACGTCCAGTCCAAAGATATTCATAAAACTTAGAAGGAATATATTCAGCACACCATTCATCATTCCCATGAAGCAAAATTAATACATCCGCTTCCTGCATTTTTTCAACCACTCTTTCACGACCAGACTTGCCGGAAGCCGGGTCTTTTTCTAAGCGTCCATGGGCAATAAGAACATCCTGGTAAGAAAATTGCTTTATTGCTTCAAGGGTTAATTCATCTAAAGCCGCGCCGTAGGCATGAACTCGAATTTTCTCGCGGGCCTGTGGATATTTCTGGAATAAAGAGTGGAGTGCTCTCAAAATTGTGGAGAGTGATCTATCTTTAGCTAAAGAGCCTGAGTGAGATAAATTTAATGTATCCGAGTAAATATGCGCCTTAGCACTACTTAGTCCGCCGGGAGGTTCGGCGCCAGGCAACACCATAAAGCCGCGGGCATTACCGGCAGTATTTAAATTTGGATTTCTTGCTTTTGCATAATGAACTGCACCATCGGTGAACCACCATGCAAAATCCGCATAGCGAATAATTTGCTTTTCTAAATAATGACGAAATCTTGCGTCTCTATTTTTGGGCTTTTCAGAACCTTCATCTACTGGACTTTTACGGATTACCAAGGGATCATGAATTTCGGCAATCCACTTCACACCAGTGACCTTCTTTAGCCATAAACCGGCTAGATGAGCAGACCATGCGCCGCCCGTTGAATACACTAAATCAATCTGACCATCACGGATTAATTTATAACCATGCATAAATGCAGGCATTGCCCAAGACCATTGACTTGAATATCCTAAAATCAATTTTTCGAGGCCGATGAATGGCGCTAATAAGATTGAAACAGTTCTCGTTAGAAGCTTGTAAATAAAGCCTCGGCCATATTGATTTGCAATCCAATGGCGGAAGTCAAATCGAAATGCAGCTGGCCCCCAAGCCAAGAACTGGCGATGCGGAAAGCGCTGATCCTTGATGCCGGTAATTGCGCTAAAGACGGTAGGCTTTACACCATCTGCTAATAGATAAGGCATCTTGTCGGTAATTGTCTGACTCGAAGCACGCCCATCCATATTGAAACCATGCGACAAAATTAACCAGCGCTTATTCATTCACTTTTCCAAAGGCAGGGATAGTAGATGCTTAATTACCAGCAACGATTGACATTACAGCCATCCGCACCGCAATTCCAAAAGTGACTTGATTCAAGATGACTGACTGTGAACCATCTGCAACCGATGAATCAATCTCTACACCACGATTCATTGGACCTGGATGCATCACGATTGAATCAGGCTTTGCCAAAGCCAATCGACCCGGCGTTAAACCGTATTGCTTAAAGAAAGCATCGCCCTCAGGAACCTGGCCAGCCTCCATACGCTCCTTCTGAATGCGCAGAGTCATCACCACATCGACATCCTTGAGACCCTCTTCCATGGAATGGAATACCTTTACTCCCAACATATCTAAATCGCTGGGCAATAAACTTTCGGGGCCGATCGCACGAATATCTTCGCAGCCCAAGGTCGTCAGAGCGTGAATATTCGACTTAGCAACACGGCTGTGCACAATATCTCCCACAATCGCTACCTTTAAACCTTTGAAGTTTTGCTTAAAGTGGCGCATCGTATACATATCTAATAAGCCTTGGGTGGGATGCTGATGACTACCATCGCCCGCATTTACTACGTGAACATGGGCAGGCACGTGTTGAGCAATCTCGATGGGCGCTCTAGAAACGCTGTGGCGTACAACAAAAATATCGGCCTGCATGGCTACTAAGTTATCTATCGTGTCTAAAAGACTTTCACCTTTTGCGGTCGAAGATGTGGAAATGTCTAAATTGATCACATCAGCAGATAGGCGTTTAGCGGCAATCTCAAAAGTAGTTCTGGTGCGCGTAGAGTTTTCGAAGAACAAGTTAAATACGCTCTTACCCCTGAGTAAGGGAACCTTCTTCACCTCACGCGCTGGATCAGTCACGCTGACGAACTGCTTTGCGGTGTCAAGAATATGCAGAATTTGCTCTTTTGGCAGACCTTCCAAGGTCAAAAGATGTGTTAATTCTCCGGTAGCATTAAATTGATTCACTTGCTGATTCATTATTCACGCTCCTCTAACTGAAAGCTGAACTTACCAGCCGCATCTTTTTCTAATACCAAAATTTGTTGCTCAGAAACCTGAACTTGCTCTGCCACAAAATCGGCACTCACTGGTAGCTCGCGCTTCCCGCGATCTGCAAGAACCATTAACTCCACTTGAGCTGGTCGGCCAAAATCGAATAACTCATTGAGAGCCGCCCTAACCGTTCTACCCGTTAACAAAACATCGTCAATCAAAATCACGTTTGCGCCATTGACATCAAACGGCAGATGGGTTGTCATCGTGCTAGCAGTGCGTAAAGCAGTCATACCTTTTTCTGCATAGTCATCACGATGAAATGCAACATTTATTACGCCGTAGCGGGGTAAACCCAAATCTTTTGCCAAACGTTCTGCAATCCATGCTCCGCCCATTGCCAAGCCAGCCAATTCAAAGGGGCCAATCTGTGCTCTATTGCGCAGATTGGCTAACAACTTTTCATATAACAGTTCAGCATTCATTATTTAGTTCCAACACTATTATTTCGTTTACTCAGCAAAATATTGCTCCAAAATTAGTACAGCAGAGTGCGAATCTAGATTGTCCCGCATCTGGGCATTGCCCTCCAAAACTGCCGATGTATATCGCTCGTCTACCCAGCTTACGGGTACACCAAAGCGGCCGTGGAGTTGATTGCCAAACCGCTTAGATTTAGAGCTCATTTCATGCTCAGTACCATCTGGATGCATGGGAAGTCCAACTACCAGCTGATTGGGGACCCATTCCTCTAAAAGATTCTCTATTTCACGGAACAAGCCATCGGAATTGGGGGCGGCAATAGTCTTGAGGGGTTGGCCTAGCTTAGTTACGGTATTTCCAACCGCAACCCCCACTCGTCGGAGGCCGTAGTCAAAAGCCATCACAGTTCCCGGAGCTGCAGCTGAATCAGCGTTCGACTTAAGCATGTCCTGCCTCACCAGAAAGATGAGATAAATCAAAACCTAGATGACTCATAGTTTTTTCGTAGCGTTGACTGGAGGGCGTATTAAAAATAATTTCACTCATTTGCTCACGCGAAAGCGGAACATTCATCCAACCATTTAAAGTAATTTCTTCTTCTAGCTGACCAGCACCCCAGCCTGCGTAACCAAGAGTCATTAAAAATTTTCTGGGACCATTGCCCACAGCCACTGCCTCAAGAACATCCTTAGAAGTAGTCATGGTTAAACCACCAGGAATGATCAAAGAAGAGCTGTAAGCAAGGTTGGGATTAGATTCGTGCAAAACAAAGCCGCGCTCTACCTGAACTGGTCCCCCGAAATATACCGGCTGCTCCAGTAAAGGGGCGATTTCTAATTTGAGTTCTATTTTGTCAAAAAGAGTGGCTAAATCAACTTCGGTCGGTCTATTCACCACCAGCCCCATCGCCCCTCTCTGGGTATGCTCAAAAAGATAGATTACGGAACCCGCGAAATTAGGGTCTTTCATGCCTGGCATTGCAATCAGAAATTGATTAGCCAAGTGATCTGCGGAAAAAGAAATGATTGATTCTGGCGAAGGCGCTTTATCTGAAGCAGGGGGTGCTTTTTTAGCCGAGGTCATATGAGACTATTTTACCGAATATCTAGATTTTCCCAGTAACCCAGTAGCCCACCAGACCAATAACTTCGTGAACCAATTTATTCCAATTTTGAACTCCATCTTCAAAATCAAACTCTCCCCAATGCAAGGTTGTAGCGGTCTGGTAGTCCACTGGCACAGGGATAACCTCTATCCCCTGTTTCTGGAAAATTTTTACTGATCGATACATATGACTTGCTGAGGTAATTAAAAGCCAAGGCTTAAGCTCACCAGCATCCTTTTTGAGACCAAACTCCTGAATCATTGGCTTCATATAAAGTACGTTTTCATAGGTATTACGCGACCGATTCTCATAATGAGCCATTTCTTGGCTCAATCCCTGCTCTTTAACTAACTGCTTAAAAGCATCTGCCTCTGAAATTCCCTTTAGAGAAATACGACCCGAATAACCGCTAAATATAAAAGGCAAGCTTGGATTCTGGCGAATAAGTTCAAAAGCTTTTGTTACACGCTCAGCCGAAGAGTAGATAGAAACTTCACCGCGATCAACTGCAATCTCGCCCCCCTCAATTGCGCCACCCAAAATGATAATTCCACCCACTCCATCTTTGGATATCTTTGCATAATCTACTTTAGCAACGGCATTCTCAAGCACCTGCAGAAATACTTCAGACGTAGGTAACCAACCTATCAGCGCAAGATCCATTAAAGCCAAGATGAGAAATCTCTTGCATAGATGAGGTTTGCGTAGAGATAAAAAGAGCAGCGCTAACAAAATAAATATTGGCACCCAATTGAGGGGCTCAATACAAAATTGCACTACCTTCGAAAAGATAAAAAAGATCGTATCCATTATTCCTTAAGATCTTAACCTGAAGCCCCGAGCTATCGCCTGCATTTCAGATGAATAAGCCCTAATATAGAGGGTATGCAAAAAGCACTTGTTTGGCTCCGCCGCGATCTCCGTCTTTATGACAATGCCGCCCTTCACCATGCCCTTAAGGAAAGTGGGCGGGTTTGGCTGGCTTTTGTTTTTGATACCGATATTCTTAAACCCCTATTAAAGGGTGACCTTGATGCTAATGGCTTAAAACACGATCGTCGGGTTGACTTTATCTGGCAGGGTCTAAAGCAAATTGATGATGAACTGCAAAAACAAGGCGGCGGACTGATTGTTCGCTTTGGCCAGCCTACCAAGGAAATACCTGAAATTGCTCAAGCATTAGGTGTTGAAACGGTTTTTACCAATCATGACTACGAACCTTCGGCTATCGAGCGCGATGAGATCGTCAAATCACAATTAGAAAAACAAGGTATTGAATTTGAGACTTTTAAAGATCAGGTGATCTTTGAGAAGAAAGAAATCCTCACGAACTCAAACACTGTTTTCTCCATATTTACGCCCTACAAAAATAATTGGCTAAAAACGCTACAAGAAAAAGATCTGACTGCTTACGAGTGCAATCCAAAACCAGGCCAATTTGCAGCGGTTCCCAAAAAAATAGATCAACCATTTCCTTCGCTTGAATCGATGGGCTTTTGCCCCACCGGTATTGAGAGCTATTTGCCACCGGGCTCAGAAGGCGGCCAAGCCTTTTTAGAAGACTTTCTCGCCCGCATTGATCAATACCAAATAGGTAGAGACTTTCCTGCAATCAAGGGGGTAAGCTATCTCTCGACCCACTTACGCTTTGGTATGTTGTCCATTAGAGGTTTGGTGCGTGAAGCGCATCGACGCATGCTTGCGGGAAGTATGGGTGCAACCATTTGGTTGAGTGAACTCATTTGGCGTGATTTCTATTTCATGATTCTGGCGAACCACCCGCGCCTTGCAAAAGGTGCATCGTTTAAGCCTGACTACGACAATATTGTGTGGGAGAGCGGTACTACTGCTAAAAAATTATTTGCTGCCTGGTGCGAGGGTAAAACCGGTTATCCCCTGGTTGACGCAGCAATGCATCAACTGAATCAAAGTGGCTATATGCATAATCGCTTACGCATGGTTGTAGCAAGTTTTCTCACTAAAGATTTGGGAATCGATTGGCGCTGGGGTGAGGCTTATTTTGCAGAACACCTTAATGACTTTGAACTGTCCTCCAATAATGGTGGCTGGCAATGGGCCTCTTCATCAGGCTGCGATGCTCAACCCTATTTCCGAATCTTTAATCCGATTACCCAATCAGAAAAATTTGATCCAGAGGGCAAGTTCATCAAGCGCTATTTACCGCAACTTGAGAAACTTTCCAAGAAGTCGATACACGCACCCTGGAAAGCCGGCCATATCGAGCTAGAGGCCGCTGGCATTACCTTGGGGAGAGATTACCCACTGCCGGTTGTAGATCATGATGAAGCCCGTAAGAAGACTTTGGTGCGCTATAGCGTTGTGAAAAAAATCGCTTAACAAAATCAATAAGTACTCATTTCCGCTTTAAGATTAGGTATGAGCAAGATCTATGCCGTAGGTGATGTCCAAGGCTGCGCACCTTC
>JACCDY011426934.1_pt1 | contig 16275 bp, 25 predicted proteins | sample 7446391 | NCBI WGS metagenome assembly JACCDY01 (sample SAMN15323451, study PRJNA562643) | freshwater metagenome | isolation source: river surface water | place: USA:Blue River Watershed | collected 2017-08-18
AACTGATACTTTTAAGGATACCTAAATGAAAAAGTTTCTAGCATTATTATTACTAGTTCCAACACTAGCACTTGCACAAAAGGCACCACAGGGAGTGACCTACGACGCACAAATTTTAAGGGTGAACGACGGCGACACAGTAGTAATCAGTGCGCCGTTTCTTCCTAAACCACTCAAGCCAGAACTTGCGATTAGAATCTACGGTGTTGACACTCCTGAAAAAGGATTTAGAGCTCAGTGCCCTTCAGAAGATCAACGAGGACAAGCCGCTACAGCCTTTACCAAAAACGCTGTCGCTACTACCCAGAAGCATCAAGTTACACTCTATGCGTGGGACAAGTTTGGCGGTCGTGTACTGGGAGATATTGTACTAAACGGTGTTAGCCTACGTGCTGAATTGATACGCAATGGCTTCGCTCGAGAATACTTTGGTGATGCAAAACAAAGTTGGTGTAATTAATTTACAATAGTTATAATTTAAATAGGCTCCCTGTGGGCCTATTTTTTATTGTGTCTTCGAGAAACTGTTGTATTTCGTAAAAGCAATCACCTAACTGTTTGTACAGTCTTTCTCCAGCAAGATCTCCACAGGTATGGTAACTAGATATTCCTAAATCGCAATAGTATTTTTTACTTAACCCTCTACGATTTCCATATTCAGGAAGTATAGCAGTAAAAAATAAGCAGTCGTCTCCAAACTGACGAAACTCATCTGCTTTTGGTGATTGAAACAGTATAAGATAGCGTTCGGCAAAACTAGGATCTGGAATTAAATTACTATTTTCCACACGTTCAGCCAACAATTGAACACAGTAAGATTCTACTGTATAGGGCATTTCAAAGCCCGTTTTTCGCTCGCGCTCTTTGATTAGAGTACGAAAGGTACGTAGGTAAACATCTTTCACAAAAATATTTATTGAAGCCAACAAAAAAGCCTGGGCTTTTACCCCCAGACTTCTTTGTATCTTAATAACGCCAACTGACGTATTATAAACAATCTCCAACGAATATGTTCGGGTAACGCCTCTTCGCCGTCGTCGTCAATAATCCTAAGTCGACTGCTGTAACCTCGATGAACTGCGTCTTCAAAAACTACTTCGATTTCTGAATCGTTTAGTTCAAGTACTACAAATCGAGTTGGATTACTTCTTAGCAGGCTCGGCTTTTTTGGCGTCGCTTTTAGCAGGCTCAGCCTTTTTCTCCGCTGGCTTGGCTGCTGGTGCAGTGGCCGCTGGCTTGGCTTCTTCTTTCTTTGCTGGAGCCGCTGGAGCCTGAGCAAAAGCGGATACTGCGAATAAACTTGCTACTAGTGCTAATACTGATTTCATTTGAAATCTCCTTTGTTAAAAGGCACAATAAATATACTGTGCTACTATATATAACGCTATAGACACGCAAACGTTGACATATTTGAATAACTGACAATAAATAATACTATGAGAGCAAAAGACTTTATTATCCCCATTTTTGAAGCAGAATCTGAACCAGTCTATGTTGCCATCGGTGACAGTCACGCACATGCAGTAGGCGTAATGGGCGGTGTAATGAAAGGCGTAAAATGGCTTAATTTAGGAGTGCCTTCAGCAGCCAGCAAAGGTCCAGCACCAAGAACACAACAGATGTTGGCTAATATTCCAAAAATACCCAAGGGTTCTGTGGTATTAGTAGCGTTAGGAGCCAATGACACTGCTAACGCTATGGTTCCAGGAAAACCGTCACGCACTGCTCAATCAATCGCAGCCGATGTTGCTAGTGTAGTAGATAGAATTAAAGCGCAAGGTCCATCAAAAATATTTTTCTTATTATTCCCTAACGGTCCTGGACGAGGAAGTAAAGAAGCCAAGTTCTATGGTGGTGAGTTTCAAGACGAAGTACGTGCCGCAATTAGAAGTTCTCTCGGTAGCAGTATACCAATTATTGATATCAATGGCAAACCATTGACAGATGGAGTGCATGCCGGTATGTCTACATATAAAGTTGTAGCATCACAGGTAGTGAGTTCAGCCAAACCAGAAGCAACTTCCCCGGGCAGTAATTCTAGTTCCAAAGAACAGAGCTCTAACACTGCCAGTAATTCATTTAAAGCAGATTATAATTTAAAAACTGGAGAACCTGTATCAAATGTTGGGCTAAATGCAGAAGATTATATTGCAAAACCGTCCGGCGCTAGGATGGGCAGTAGAGGTGTAGAAGTTATTAACCTTCAACGCGGTCTAATAGCACTGGGTTATGACGTTGGTCCAACAAAAGATGACGGTATTATTGGAAAGTTTACCACTGCGGCTATTGCTAAATTTCAAACAGATAATAAATTGCCTCCATCGGGATTTGCTGATAAAGAAACAGTAGACAAAGTAAATGAGTTACTTAAAACTCGTCCAGCAGTACTTTCTAAATTAGAAAAGGCCAAACCAGAAGAATTCAAAGGCAAGATTACAGTAAGCGCACTAGGGGATAAGGCATCTAGAGAATTATTGACACGAGCGGCAGAAAGTCAAGGAATCAAAGGCAAAGAGCTTGCGGCATTTCTTGCACAATGTAGCCATGAAAGCGGTGGCTTTAGATATCTAAGTGAAATTTGGGGGCCAACAAGTCAACAGAAAACTTATGACGGGCGTATGGGTAATAACAATCCTGGGGACGGATATCGTTATAGAGGCAGAGGCTATATTCAATTAACTGGTAAAAAGAATTACGTAGATGCTAGTAGAGTATTAGGCGTTGATTTAGTTCGAAATCCTGAGCTCGCAGAAAAACCAGAAATGGGTGCAAAAACTTCAATTTACTTTTGGAAAACTAATGTACAACCCAATGTCAGCAATTGGGATGATACTAAAACAATAACTAGAATTGTAAATGGCGGATATAATGGGCTAGAAGATCGCAAAATGCGATATGCGGCCTTTAAACAAGATATGAACTTAGCATAAAAAAAGGACTCCGAAGAGTCCTTTTTTATTATAGTGGCCTTATAGGCTTAATATTATAATTATTATTTTTTAGTTGTACCTTGATTAACAAAACTGTACATTTTTTCAGCAGTTTCTAAAACTTTGTCTAAGCCTGGAAACTCGGGCATATCAACTTTAGTAACGATTTGACCAGTCTTCTCATCGCGAGTAGCAGTCATTTCCCAACCTTGAAATTTCATAGCAAAATCTTGACTTACTAGGTCTTTGGCCATTGCTAGAATGTCTGTACGAATTTCATAACCGTTCTTGTTAAATTTAACTTCTGGTAGTTTTGGTGTTTCAAATTGTGACATAATATTCTCCTTTGTGTGTGTATGTCTTGTACCTTAGGCGGTACCTTCCTTCTTTGGAAACAGTACCTTAGATACTGATTCTACAGAATACTTAGTCATGTCAATGGTGTTGTTAACAGCCATTTTGGCAAACTGTGTTTGTGCATCGATATATGCATGTGCCGCTTTGTTTAGGGCAGGATCTTTGAAAATCTGATCAGCAACTATTTTTTTAGTGCTTTGAAATGAATCAATAAAAAAGTGTGGTGTAAACATAACTTCTCCTTGTGTGTTTGTGTATGTAGTATTATATATGCCTAAGGGATATAAATCAAGAGTTAACATAATTTTTTTCCTGGATTATTTACCCATTCAACATCTTCGTCCGTCATTGGTTGCCATTGTGTCTGTGTCATTTAAAATCTCCTGTCCTGTTCTATAAGTTCTATCATTTTGGCACAATCTTCCCAATGACTAAAACGTTTGACTATTTTTTTATTGTAGGGAGTAGAGCTTTTTAGTATTAGATCTTCGTCACCAAATTGTGCTATTTCAGTGACGTATCCCCATTGATTACGCCAAGGCCCCCATGTTTGATATGGGACCTTTTTGAATTTGAAAAACATGATTATTTTTGGGCAATTTCTTGTGCTTCACGCCATTTGCCGTTACGGGCCAACTCTGCGGCATATCGTGCTTCGCCTAAAGCGCAGAAAAAACCCCATATTGAATTAATGATTTTTTTGAACATTGCTGTCTCCTTGTGTGTATCAGTATTTATACTGATATGTTGTGCAACGCACAGAAATAGGCCTATTTGATTTTTGTTTTTTTAGACTGTATAATAGGTAAATAACACAAACGGATAGGAACTATGAAGAAACGCACCCGTAGTATTTTAGAAGAGCTCAGCAGTCTAGGCACTGTTAGAAATACAGAACTTCTTATTGAAAACAGAGGTCAAAATATTATTGACAGTGCTGTTAATCTATTAACTTTGATCAAACAACAGTTTAATGAAGAAGAAAGTGCCGAATTAGAACGCCGTTTCTTAAATGCTATCCGTACAGGTGACCCACGCAAATTCCGCCGTGGCGTACATAAAATTCAAGAACAGCGCAAAGCCGCTAAAAATAATCCTGAAAACTAACCGATAGATATCGGTTTTTTACCTTTTGGCTAAATAAAAATACAAGTCCTACAGAGTAGTAGGCATAGCCAACGAGGAGAATATATTATGGCAGGTATTGGATTTACATACAATTACGACGTTAAAGTCGGCAACGGTTTTGGCCCACGTACACGCATTTACAGCGTAAACAAGGGTACAGGTAACCACACACAAGCAGAACTAGACGAGTTAGTTCAGAAACTAACAGTTGGTCTTGTTTCTGGTACTTCTGACGCAGTTACAGTAGCAGGTGTTGCAGGTACAGTTGGTACAGACCCACTATACATCGCAGTTCAAGGTACTGGTGCAGTTGATACATCAGGTGGTGGATATGTTACTGATATCACTTTAGCTCTAGTAGCAACATTTGATCAGAACCCAGCGTAATTTCCTAGGGATGGGAAGACTAAGCCTACTTTTATAGTAGGCTTTTTTACGACTGTTAAATATAGGCATGCAAGAATTTACAGTCCACACTCTTATAGATATAACAGAATCTGGCAAACGTAGAAAAGAGACTGGCTTTGAAGTAGAATACCAACAGCAACAAAACTTTATTATGATGTTGCAGACCATAGGTATGCGTGTTAATCCTCATTACAATGCTGGACCAAAGTTTAAAACTGTTGATATAGAATCTTTGGGATTTGGTACAGCATATAAAGGCGCACACACTGTATGGACTTTTAATTTTTACATAGAGTTCGACAGTGGTTTCACAGACAGTGAAGGTAACAAAACAGGTCTGTTAATTGAAGATTTAAATTTTGTTCCTGTGATTTGTAATCTAAAAGAAACCATACAACCAAAACTCTGCGTGTTTGACACTAAAAGCAGTCAATACCGAAACACGGTGGTAATTACCGCCGATGATAAATAAAATTAATAAACAATCACTCAAACACTAGGCACTTGATAATTAGGCACATGTCCGGAGCGGACCCTGACTTACATTATAACATTGGAGATAGCCTAGATGGCCACAGTAGTAGAGCGAGTAGGTGTACTCGAAGCAAAAGTTGAAAACATCGACGAAAAAATGGACGATCTCAAATCGGACGTCAAAGAAGTACACGACTGTCTAGATCGTACCGGAGATGAACTTAAAGCACAGTTACAGCTCATGCACAACGATTCTTGTAAACAACACGAAGAATTGGCTGGCAAGATTAACGAACTAGAACAAACCAAAAAGAAATTTACCATGTACGCTATGATTGCATTGGCATTTGCCGCAGGTGCTGGTTGGTTTGACAAATTAAATCTATCACACGTAGTAAAATTCATTGGCTTGTAATTCCCCACTAAATACAGTATGCTTACTAAAGAGTTTACTGCAACCCCAAGTCCTGACTTCAGCATCAATAATGCTGTTGTTTTTCACGACACACTAAATCCTAAACTGTTTACCGAAGATGGTTTTATGCACGGGGAAGTACGACGTGCTCTGCTACAAATAGCTCGTCACTTTAGAGATTTTATTGGCGTTGAATTAGACATCAAAGATATCACAGTCAGCGGCAGTAATGCGGCTTTCAGTTACACACCACAGAGCGACTTAGATCTACACATAGTTGTAGCAGTACCAGATAAACCAGAATTCCGTGAACTGTTAGATGCCAAGAAAAATGTGTATAACGCTAGACATGACATCAAAGTAAGAGGCATTGACGTAGAACTATATGCACAGGACGTAGAACAAGAACATCACAGTCTAGGAATCTATAGTGTTCTAAGAAGTCAGTGGGTTGAAAAACCCACAAGACAGTCTGTGGACATTGACACCGACGATGTAAAAGATAAGTACAAGAACTACAGAGATAGAATTATTGTAGTTCTGGGCGAGGATGATTTAGACATAGTTCAGGATATGTGGAACGATGTCAAACGTATGCGCCGTTCAGGCTTAGAAAGAGACGGAGAATTCAGCACTGAAAATCTTGTGTTTAAGATGTTGCGTAATCAAGGGTGGATTGAAAAGCTCAGCGATTATATCAATACGCTACAGGATCAGGAATTAAGTATAGAGCAGAGATTACTATGAAGATAACAGATTTATTAGAAGCACCCTTACCAATGCCCGCACCTGCACCCGGAGCCACAGCACAGGGCGCAACATTAAACACAGGCAGTCAAATGGTTGCCCAGGATCCTGCCGCACAACAAAAACAGATGCAACTACAGATTGCTCAACATCAGAAAGAAGTACAAGATAAGAAAAAAGAAATCTCAGATCAAATTGCTGACCTAACCAAGCAAATTACAGATCTTAGAAAACAGATGTCAGAACTAAAATGAAAATAAACGAGTTTGTTAAAAATCTAGATGTTTGGACCAGCACCGAAGAAAAACGTCTTCTAGAAACTATAACTGAACCACGAGTTGTTGCCAGTTTTAACGAAAGAGAAAGAACCATAATCGATAGTCTTATACGCAAGAGTTTGTTAATTAAAGTACAAGGTAAACAATCTTCTTACGTATATCCAAATGTTTGACATAAAAAAAGCCGCTGCCGATCTAGATTCTATGTTATCAGACATAGTAGTCAAGCAGGGCATATTTGTAGCCGTAAGCAAACGCCAGATTCGTTATAAAAATTACATTATAGTTAGGGAAGAAAATTCAGACTGGAACGTAATTTTAGTAAAAGATAAAAAGATACACCTAGCAACAGTTTTTTTAAAAATATCAGCATTTGCTGTCTGTAAACTGCACGAAAGGGGAAAACTTCGCAGTTTAGCAGAAGTCACTAGCAACGATGCTATTTTTAAGAAAAACTATATAGATTCACAATTTTATAGAAAAACTATACAAAACACAGACAACGACGTTACTAGGGATAACGCCCAGTGGCGTTTTGAAATAGTGCAGGCCAATGCCAAACAAGCCAAGGACCGAATTGACACATTATTCTATTCGTCGATTGTATAAATAATAAAACAACTTCATAGGAAGATTAGAACATGCGTATTACAGAACTTAACAAACCAATTACAGCCCAGGCTTTAAATGAAAGCGTGGCTCAGAAATTTGGGCAGAAACTAGATCTTGATAGATTTACACTAGAGCAATTAGAAGATGCACGAAACAAAATTCGTACAAAAATCAGTCAGTTTGAAACAAGTTCAAACTACAATGCTGTCTACGAAGACGAAAGTTATGCTAAGAATAAATTATTCTTAGATGTGTTAAATCGTGCTATCGAAGAGCGCAGTCAAGTTGTTGAGTTTTCTGATATGGAACGCATGGTATTGGAAAAAGTAGATCAAGGTTTAATAGCATTTGACGATCTTCCAGAAGAATTACAGAACAAAGTAAATTTCAGCAAATCCAAAGAACAAGCCGTAGTACAAGTTGAATCAGTATTACGTGAAGGCGAAGAAGAAAAGGCCGAATTAATCATGGCCGCAAGAGATATGGTCGACCGCATTACAGGCTGGATGGAAGACACAGCAAATATGCAGGCTGAATCAATGTTAGAACTAGTTGACTCTATAAGAGACGAATTAGGCAGTGACACATCAATGGAATTTGAAGGCATGGTCAAGCCAGCACTGGCCAGTATCTATACAGCCTTAGAAGGTTCAAGACAACAACTTACACAAGCAGTTGCTATTTTAACTGGCGAAGGTGAAGGTGCCGCTTCAACAATGGGCGCAGAACCTGCACCAGAAGAAGGTGGTGAAGCACCAGTAGAACCTGCACCAGAAGAAGGTGGTGAAGAAGCAGCCGCAGCCGCACCGGCCGCAGGCGGCGAAGAGCCAGCAGGCCGTGCTACTCGCGAATCAATCGAGTTTAGCCGCAAACTAGCAAGTTTACTAGCACCAAAAAAAAAGTAAATGAGGCAACCGATACAAACTTAATCCTAATCTTTAGGAGTTTGATCGGTAAAGCCGACAGCAAAAACATTCCGGGCAAATTCACATGGGACGAAATTAATCGTTTCATGACAAACATTGGACAAGAAGAATTTGATTACGATACATTCAAACTAATCTTTGATTCAGATCCAAACTTACAAAAGTTGGTGGCAAGATTTGATCAAGAAGGTATCGAATTAAAAACTAAAAAACAAGAACCAGCACAAGGTCCAATAGACGGCAACACAGGCAGTGATGTAGTAGCTCAAATGGCACAACGAGCAACAAATAATGCCATGGCCTCTTGACAAATATTAAAACTGATGTTATATTTGTTCAATGAGTCTACTAATACAAAAATATCAATATAAATCACTTCAAAGAGACGAATCCACCGGCAGGCGATTATATGCCTGTCCAGATGGATCCAAAGTTCCCCGTGTTACAACAATCCTAGATAAAACTAAACCAGCAGAAGCCAGAGAAGCATTGGCTCGTTGGAAGCAGTCTGTGGGTGAAAAGAAAGCACAGGAAATTACCACAGAAGCCGCTAGTCGCGGAACTAGAATGCACACCTATCTTGAGAATCATATCAAAGGTGTTGCTCTTCCAGACAGTGTCAGTAACCCCTACGCACAGCAGAGTCTGGACATGGCTCGTAAAGTTATCACCGAGGGATTCCCTAAGGTTCGTGAAGTGTGGGGCAGTGAAGTACCCTTATACTTTCCAGAACTGTACGCAGGAACTACAGATTGCTGTGGCATACACGATGGCGACGAAAGTATCCTAGATTTTAAACAGACTAACAAGCCTAAGAAATTAGAGTGGATTGAAGATTATTTTTTACAGTTAACAGCCTACGCTCTAGCACACAACGAAATACATGGAACTAACATACGTAAAGGTGTTATTTTGATGTGCTCAAAAGACTACGAATATCAAGAGTTTATTTTAGAGCCCAAAGATTTCGATTATTGGACAAATCGCTGGTGTGATAGAGTCAGTCAATATTACAAACTTCCATTATGATAAATACTCTAAACGGAGTATAAATCTATGGCCGTAGTACAAATATCAAAAATACAGCATCGCAGAGGACGCAAAAATTCAGGAACTAGTTTGCCGCAGTTAGCCAGTGGTGAAATAGGGTGGGCCGTTGATACGCAGGAATTATTCATTGGCAACGGTAGCGTGGCAGAAGGCGCACCTTATGTAGGCAATACAAAGATTATTACAGAACACGATAATATTCTTGACCTAGCCTTACAATATCAATACAAAAGAAACGATGCTACGATCCAAACTGGACCAAGTTCTAGTCAGCCAATTCAACGAACAGTTCAAGAGCGTTTAGACGATGTAGTCAGTGTTCGCGCATTTGGTGCGACTGGTGACGGCATTACCGACGATACTCTTGCCATACAAAGAGCCATTGATCAGTTATATCTAAATGATGCAACTAATAATTCCCCAAGAAGTAGACTAAAATTAGTATTTGAAGCAGGGATTTACAAAATATCAAATTCAGTTAAAATTCCTCCTTACGCTAATCTAATTGGTGCTGGCAAAGATAAAACAATCATTAGACAAACAGGTAATTTTTCTATATTTGAAACTGTTGGCGGATTAGAAGATATCATCGGATATACTACCCTTTCATTAATGACAAGTTTAAACCAACCGCAGTATATTGAACTATCAGGCATGACCCTAGATCAAACTGTGGCAAATAAACCCGGCCTAGAATTAATCGCCACCAAAAACTCTACATTTAGTAATATAAAAATTAAAGGTGTATGGTCATATCCTAGCGGAACTTTGAATGCAGAAAGTGTTGGACTAAGATTATCGGCCAAATCCTCTTTGGTATCCTGCACTGATAATTTATTTGATGATTTTGAAATTGTTAATTTTGCCTACGGCATTGACAGTACGTTTGATATTGAATCAAATAAATTTATCAATGGAATTTTTTATGAATTAAGAAAAGGTGTACGTTTTGGTCATAACGTTGACGGCAGCACAAGCGGAAGAGAATTTGGGCCAAGAAAAAATAAAATTTTAAAATCAAAATTTAACCGCATAACAGAAATTGGTTTTGAAATTATCAAAGGTTCTAACAACTGCTCAGAAGGTAACATTTATACAGAAGTGGGTAATGATGGCGGTACAGAAGAAACAGCCACATACGAAGTTGTTAAATTTGCAGTAGGTAGTAATATATCTTCTGGCGATTATTTTGACAGAAGTATTGAACTTACATCTAATCCAGCATTTTTAAATTTAATTCCATACATTCCAGAAGTAAAAGGAATTGTCAAATCGGAACACAAATATAATAAAGAAATTTATGTAAATGGCACAGCCACTGGCAGTCCGTTTATTAAACTACCAGCAACTAGTAGTGTATCTCATAAAATATACTATTTTTACAAAAGCCCAGTTATGCAGGTTACACGTCAGGGCACTATCTATATCAATGTAGATAGATCAAACAATGTTGTACACTTAACCGATGATTGTAGTTCAATTGGAAATAGTCTAAACATTGAAAGATTAAGTTTTTCAGCAACACTAGAAATGTCTGGAACTTTTATGGATGATCCAACTGTGTTTGTTCGTTATACAAATACAGCAGGCCCATCGGAGAACGGTTATATTAACTATTGGTACGAAACAGTAAGTTAATATATGGTTCTAAAAAGTTTTGAAGACAGACTAGCCATCTGGAAACGGCTGAGAGATAATTTAATTTCTCATCCTGATCCTATTCAATCAGCAATCGATTTTTGGAATAACCTTCCAGACTCTGTTAGAAACATCGATCCTTATGACCAAACTACTTGGCCTGATCCTTGGCAATTAATTGAGGAAAATGTTTATTGCGAATATACAAAAATATTAGGAATTGGTTACACACTGATGCTCACAGAAAAATTTAAAGATTGGCATTATGAAATACAAGTTGGTGTTGACAGAACACAATCAAAATTATATTATATGTTAATTGCGGGTGACCGCGTAATTGGATTTGAACAAGAAAAAAGTGTGCATATTTCGAACATTCCAAAAAACATACATATACAAAAAACTCATGTACTATCGGAACAGTACTAAATATGACATACTTTTTTCAATCGAGGCGTAGATGACACAGATAACAGTAATAAAAAGAAGCGGAAACAAAGAATTATTAACGATTGAAAAGTGGCAGGCACAGGTAGCAAAAGTCTGTGCTGGCATCGCCGACGTCAGTCAGTCGATGATAGAAATTAAAGCACAACCTCATTTCTATGATGGCATTACTACACAAGAAATTGACGAGATTACTCTTAGAGCCATAGTAGACTTAATCGACGTAGAGCACAATCCCGATGTTGGTAACACCAACTATCAATACGTTGCTGGCAAACAAAGACTGAGTATGCTACGTAAGGATGTATACGGAGACTATACTCCTCCTCATCTCTACACAATCGTAAAGAAAAATATTGAAATTGGTCTATACACACCAGAACTTCTTGAATGGTATTCAGAAGATGACTGGAACCGAATGAATGACATGATAGATCATGAAAAAGATGAAGAGTATTCGTATGCGGCCATTGAGCAGTTGATTGAGAAGTACTTGGTACGCAATCGTGCTACAAAGGAAATTTATGAAACTCCACAAGTTAGATATATGGTTGCGGCAGCAACTGTCTTCCATAAAGAAGAACCGAACAGTGCAAGGATGCGTTACATTAAAGAATACTATCAGGCAGCATCCGATGGTCTGTTTACTCTTGCTACACCTGTGTTGGCTGGTCTTGGCACTCCAACTAAGCAGTTTTCTAGTTGTGTGCTTATCCGCAGTGACGACGATCTGGATAGCATATTTGCTTCTGGTGAGATGATGGCCAAGTATGCCAGCAAACGAGCTGGCATTGGTTTAGAAATTGGAAGACTACGCCCATTAGGTAGTCCCATTCGCGGTGGTGAAATCATGCACACTGGCATGATTCCTTTTTTAAAGAAATGGTTCGGTGACTTACGTTCTTGCTCACAAGGTGGCATTAGAAATGCTAGTGCTACAGTGTTTTATCCTATTTGGCATCATCAGTTTGACGACCTCATTGTTCTTAAGAACAATCAAGGAACTGAAGAAACTCGCGTTAGACACATGGACTACGGAGTGGTACTATCAGCGTTCTTTTGGCGCCGGTTTAAAAACAAAGAAGATATTACTTTCTTTGATCCTAACGAAGTGCCTGATCTATACGAAGCCTTTTACAAAGACACAGAGTTATTTGAAGAACTTTACGTCAAATACGAAAAACGTAAGGATCTGCGTAAAAAGACAATGAACGCAGAGGAAGTATTCAAAAGCGGAATACTAAAAGAACGCACAGACACTGGACGTATCTATCTCGTGTTTATTGACAACGTAATGAATCAAGGTCCGTTTGATCCTGAGTATCATACAATTTACCAGAGTAATCTTTGCTGTGAAATCTTACTGCCTACAAAGCCATTTAAGAGGTTGGATGATCCGGCCGGGCGCATAGCGTTATGTACTTTAGGCAGTATCAATTGGGGTGCGTTTCGCAATCCAGAAGACATGCGCAGAGCCTGTCGTATTTTACAGCGTAGTTTATGTAACATTCTTGATTATCAAGACTTCTTAAGTATTCAAAGTAAACTAAGCAACGATGAGATCCAGCCGTTGGGTATTGGTGTTACTAACCTGGCCTACTGGCATGCCAAGCGTGGCCTTAAGTATGGCGAGAAAGATGCACTACAAGATGTTAAAACATGGATGGAACATCAAGCCTACTATCTAACAGAAGCCACAGTGGAATTGGCCAAAGAACGTGGACCGTGTCAGCATAGCGCACATACACGATACGGCCAGGGAGAATTTCCATGGGAGTTACGTGCCAAAGGTGTCAATGAGCTGGCAGACTTTACCCCAGAGTTAGACTGGGAAACATTACGTGGGGAGATGTTAGAACATGGTGTACGAAATGCTACTCTTATGGCTATTGCTCCAGTTGAGTCTAGTAGTGTTGTTATTAATAGTACTAATGGAATAGAAATGCCTATGAGCCTTATTAGCACTAAAGAAAGTAAGGCAGGTTCATTTACACAGGTTGTACCCGAGTATCATAAATTAAAAAACAAATATCAAATGATGTGGGAACAAAAAGACTGTGCAGGTTATTTAAAGACAGCCGCTGTATTGGCAGCCTATGTGGATCAAAGTATTAGTACAAATACTTTTTACAATCCTGCGAACTTTGCAGATCGTAAAGTACCAACTACACTAATTGCTAAGAATTTAATGCAGGCACATTATTGGGGACTAAAGACTTTCTACTATAGTCTTATCAATAAAGCAGGTAGTAAAGCCAAAGAAGAAGACTTGGTTCAAAGTGTGGCGCAAAATTATGTCGAAGTTGATTTAGAAGATGACTGCGAGGCATGTAAACTATAATGTTAGAAACTATCTGTGAAGTTCTCGAAGACGCATATAAGCGTAATTGGATCACCAGTCGTGACGGCAACGTAAGTATTCGGCATCACGACCGTGATCACTTTTACATTACACCCAGCGGTGTGCGTAAGCAAACACTACAACCGGATCAATTTAAAAAGATTAAAATTAATAAATGGATCAACAGTGGCAATGGCACAGGAGTATTTGGTTACGGTTGGGAAGAAATGTCATACACTGAAATCAGTGCTAAACTACGTCCCAGCGGTGAGATTCCTTTACACTTTGGTTTACAACGTGAAATGGGTCAGCACAAAGATGATGTTCGTGTAGTAGTTCATGTACATCCAACGTATTGTGTTGCGGCCATGCATGCCGGTATTGATCTAAGCACAGTAGTAGATAGTTTTCCAGAACTAAGTAGATATACCAAAGTTGCACCCAATGTAGGAGATGTTCCTCCTATTAGTCAAGAACTTGCAGATCAGTGCCATAAGAATTTAAAATTAAACAGTAACGGCGATATTGCCTACGACATAGTAGGTATCAAAGGACACGGTGTGGTTGCTATCGATACTAGCCCATGGCGTGCCTATGAACACATAGAAAGATTAGAACATATTTGCAAGATAGTACTTGCATCGGGAAAATATAAATGAGCCAACAACAATACAATTTACACACAAAGACAGATTATCTTAACCGTAAGATGTTTTTAGATCCAGCAGGTCCTGTTACTATTCAACGCTTCGAAGAGGTCAAATATAACAAGGTTGTAGACTTTGAAAAAACAGCACGTGGATTCTTTTGGGTACCGGAAGAGATCAGTCTAAGCAAAGACGCAAATGATTTTAAGGATGCATCAGATGCAGTTAAACATATCTTCACTAGCAACCTGCTCCGCCAAACTGCTCTTGACAGTCTGCAGGGTCGCGGCCCAAGTCAAATCTTTACTCCGGTCGTAAGTCTACCCGAACTAGAAGCACTAGTTTATAATTGGACATTCTTTGAGACCAATATACATAGCCGTAGTTACAGCCATATCATTCGTAACATTTATAACGTGCCTAAGGAAGTGTTCAACACTATTCACGATACTAAAGAGATTGTAGACATGGCGTCGAGTGTTGGAAAGTACTATGATGATTTACATGTAATCAATTGTCGTAAAGAAGCCGGTGAAAAAATCAATGAGAAGACACATATCAAAGCAATTTGGTTAGCACTCAACGCTAGTTATGCATTAGAAGCATTCCGTTTTATGGTGTCCTTTGCTACAAGCCTTGCAATGGTTGAGAACAAAATCTTTATTGGTAATGGTAATATTATCAGCCTAATTCTACAAGACGAACTACTACACAAAGGGTGGACCGCTTTCTTAATCAATCAAGTATGTAAAGAAGATATTAGATTTGCCGAAGCCAAGACAGAGTGCGAACAAGAAGTATATCAACTATATATAGATGTAATTCGTGAAGAAAAAGAATGGGCCGATTATCTGTTTAAGAAAGGTCCTGTGATTGGGTTGAATGCTAATATTTTAAAAGACTTTGTCGACTACACAGCGGCGAATGCTTTAAAGGATATTGGAATTAAGTATCAAAGCTCTGCTCCAAAAACTACGCCAATTCCTTGGTTCAACAAACACAGCGACACTAGCAAAAAACAGACTGCACTTCAAGAAAACGAATCAACCAATTATGTTATTGGAGTTATGAGTGACGCCATTGACTACGATGCACTACCAAATTTATGAAAACACTAAGAGATTTAATTAACATAGTCACTGAGGATAAAATATCTGATGAGTGGTTCAAAGACGGAGCATTTAAAACATTTAAAGTTCCAGCCAAGGAACCATTCGAGATAGCAGACTCCAACGGAGAATTAGAAACCTTAGAAGGTCCAGTAAAATATAAAAAAGGTTATTATATTATTACAGGACCAAAAGGCGAAAAGTATCCGATGCCTGCTGAAAAATTTGACGAATTGAAAGTCGATAATGGTGACGGTACTGCTAGTCCTAAAAAAATTATTAAATGGGCTAAGATAGCAGATCACAGCGGTGTTGTTAATACTAGTTGGGGAGAGCCCTTAAATTACAATCCAGACGAAGATGTGATTGTTAGACACGGCGAAGATGATTATGGTGTAGTTAAATTAGATATATTTCAAAAGACATATGACACTAGCGAAATGAAGGAAGAAAAATGAAAGCGACTGTATGGAGTAAAAATCATTGTCCTTATTGCGACCAAGCCAAAAATTTATTAAAATTAAAAGGCATCGACTATGAAGAACGCAATATTAATAATGGTTGGGATAGAGAGGATCTGCTAGAAGCAGTTCCTGGTGCAAGAACAGTACCACAGATTTTTTTAGATGATAAATTAATTGGTGGTTACACGGAACTTAAAAAATATTTTACAGAGGTAAACAATGTTAATTGATAAAGGCGTAACAGAAGGTGAAGTAATTACCTTAAAACTAACCAGTGGTGAAGAAATTGTTGCAAAATTAATAG
>JACCDY010311827.1_pt1 | contig 16263 bp, 20 predicted proteins | sample 7446391 | NCBI WGS metagenome assembly JACCDY01 (sample SAMN15323451, study PRJNA562643) | freshwater metagenome | isolation source: river surface water | place: USA:Blue River Watershed | collected 2017-08-18
CTACCTGGATTTTCTCTACGATATGCTTTGACAGCTTTGCGACTCATTCCGTCAGTTTTGTCCCTCTTATTGACCTTCTGCCAATCTTCAGTTAACTCGACTAATTCTTGATCGTTAAGAGATTCAAAATCTTCCCAAATCATTTCGGCGTCCACACCATTATCTTCGGCTAATTGATTTACCATTTCTTCAATAGCATCGAACTGCTCCTCAATACTTTCTGCCGGAACGCAGTTATTAACTCTGACTCCGCCCTTCATCTTTGTTTTAGGGTTGCCGATCTTTTTGCCTTTCCAGCATTTTGGATCTAATCGAACTTTTTCTTCTGTTAAAATTTCATTAATCTTCATGATATTATCCTATTACCCAAGTTAGTGGTTCGGACCCGTCAACATAGTTCTTTAGGTCTTCCTCTAGTTTTTCCATTTCTGCTTGTGCTTCAGCAAGCAATGCAGCCCCGTTTAATTGGCTTCCGCCTTGTGGTCCAGCAATAGTAGCAAACTTGCCACGTGCTTGACCTAAAATACTTTTAGCAAATGCCAGTGCATATTCTTGTAACCACGGATAAACTTGAGGGTCACTCAACAACATACTGTCTGGCTTGTAGTTGTAAATCCATAGCAATACACTTTCTAATTGATTTCCGTCATAGAACGGTTCAGGAATCCAGAAAGTTGTTTTTTGTAAATCTGTGCCTGTTACGCTATTTGCTTTCAAGTTCTGATTTGCTAAAACTGTGATCACTGTCCTGTCTGAGTTAACTGTTAGGATACGATATTGCGAACTGTACCCAGACACTGGGCATTCATTAATATAGACACTATCCCCAACTTGCAGGTTAGTTTGATATGATGTTGTTGATACTGGAAGTGTTATTGTGATTACACTATTAGGGACGACGTTGGCGGCTGTTATTGCTGTGGGCTTGACGTTTGTTCCGCCTTCATAAGGTATCTTTCTCATTAGAGTAAGTTTTTTAGTAACCTTATTCCAAGAGTAATTTATGTATCCACCGAACATAGTCATGGCTAGTTCTTGATACTGGGTAAACAGTTCGTAGTTAGTAAGACCACCAACTCGTCCTGCCACTAACATATACGTGTTCAAATAGCCCGAAGCAAATGGTTCAAATTGGCTTGCTGTTGTTCCTGTAGTACTACCGATACCTCTACGGAAAATCTGGCGCACTTCCATAATGTTGTTTGGAAGTATGTATTCTTGTACGTTGGGCACAAGGTCTAAAAACGCATAACTTTCTTCTACAGAGTTTTGCGCTTTTTGACGGTATTTTGTAAGTGCTTGCTTGATAGCTAGATCGTAGTGTTCTTTATCTAATTCAACATCTACAATTTGATCGCCTAAACGTAAGCGAATATAGTCTATCATGTCATTGCGTAACTGATTGAGCGTTTGTATTTGCTCGTTAGCGGCAATGGCACTGTCTTGGCTAATGAAGCCCGGGCCACCTAGATTCTGTGTCCTTAGACTGTCATTCCTTTGTAGATTCGGTTGCTGTACAACGTTAGTCATAAAAATGTCCTGTTAGCAGTATTTAGCTAACAAGACATTGTTACGCTACTCGAAGAAGCACGATGTCGGCGTTGATACGACCGTTCATTTTAGTATCCGTAGCCTTAATTTCTTCTAAAAACTTACGGAGTTGAATTTTGCCAGCTTTTGCAAACTCTTTGAGCTTCTCTTCAGGTTTTCGCAGAGTTTTGCATACGCTCTTATCCACATCGAAGCCGGTAATTGTCGTTCCCTTGATACCAAGCGTTTGATAGCTAGCCGAGACATACTTACCGAGTTTACGGGTTTTCGTGTTGTAGACCCAAAGCTCGCTGGAGCCGATAATGTCTGCAGGATTGATAGAGACCATTTTGAGGCTCTTATCTTCTTTTGCGTATTTGAGTTTAGCAACCAATTTCTCCTTGCTGGGCGCTTTCTTGACACGGGCTTTTTTGGTAGCCTTTTTAACGCCGCGGTATTGCTCAATTGCCGCTAGCAGATCATCGATCCACTTAATGCGCTTTTTGAAGTCCGCGGCTTTGTAGTGACTATAGGCTTCTTTGAGTTGTGGATCTTTCTTTTCCTGTGCTTCTTCTAGCTCAGCTTTGCGCTTTGTGTAAACTGCTTCGTACTTACCCAATTGGCTTTGAACTACATTTTTGTTAGTTAGCCAATCGTAAAACTTCACACTTGTAGAATCGATGTCGTCATATTGACCTTCGAGTTCGCCGATAAGCTCGCTGGTCTTTTCCGCCAAGCGGTCCTGAATTGTGGGGCGATTAACTACTTGCTCGGGAGTTGCAATTACGTCCAAGACCTCAGGTTCTGCTTTTTCAATTACGTCCTGCACACTTTGAATGATAAATTCAATGTGGCGACCACGGAAGGGCATACCCTGTCGGTGTGCCATAATCAAACTGCAAACAGTCATGGGAAGCAAGCGGTCGCCTGCTCGATTGAATGCTTTAACTTCGTCAATGGAAAGTTTACTGTTTTTTTGCAACCATTCAACAACGTATTTCTTACAGTCCTTTTGACTGTAGTAATAATTGTAGTAATAAAAACTTTTGCGCAGACGATTGTCGAACTTATCTTCAGGCCAGTCTTTGGCTTCTGCGGGCCACTCGGGCTCAGGTCCGGTGTATTTTTCGTCCATGAATTGCCCGCCGCGGGGCTTGGCTACTTTAGTTTTAATTTTAATGCCAGCAACTGTTGCCATATTAACCTTTCTGATTCAAGAAGAAATAAGTGAGATCGGGACCCTCAACTTTTACAAGTTGGTCGCCTGTTTGGAGCAAGGTACACCAATCATGCTCGCCCCAACGAATTCTAGGTTTCCCTGTGGCTGTGAACTTTTCGATTTTGGCCAAGTGCAATTGTCGGTACCCTTGTCGCATATAAATGACAAAGTCGCCGACCTCGAGGGTTCTGCCTAGATAGTCTTTAGATACTGCACTCACAGCACACGCTCCTTTTTAACCCGACCAATTCGGCTAGCCTTGTTCCAATCGTAAGTAACACCGTCAGGACACTTGCCGTCACGAACACTGTCTACGCCAAAAACGCCACAAACTTCAAAGTCGGGGCCTTTTATTGTTACAAAAAAGCCCACAGCTTTTGCGGCTTGCATAGCGGAATCCAGGGTAGGAAACCCATCCAATTCGTCGCCGCGTTTATTGATTAATTTAAACATAGAGTAATTATAGCACAAATGCCATTTTGGGTCAACTCATCAAACTTGCAAGAGTTACATAGTGTTCTAAGTTAGTAAGTGCTAACTCTAGATCTTTTTGTAAACTAAGGTATTTACTTGTGATTTTGCGCAGGCGCCGGCATTCGACCCATTCTTTGTTGCATTCGTTGCTTAAATTTACTGCGTTTCCGTACATACGTTTTAGGTCAATGGCACAATTGCCACCTGTGCCCCGTATGATTTGAGTCCAGACAACGCTAAGGCGTGCAGTTAATTCCGATTGCTTTTCATCGTTCATATAGGTATTATACATCCTTTGGTAATTACTGTCAAATTGGCTATAAATACATTATTAACGGAATACAGTATGCCTAGACTGAGCATGTGGCGCAGTAACCACACAAATGATTACAAATTTTTTGACAAGCGAATAAGTGAAGAATTCACTATTGGCGGTACAGGTGTGCTTTTGCACAAATACATTGGCACCAATGTTCAAGCTAATGCATATCCCACTTCCAATGCTACTGCATCTGGCCGTACATTGTACTTTGCCAACGTTGCTAGTTTCGAACCAGGACAAACTGTTAGCGGAATAGGCGTTGCTGCCAATACTGTGGTGTTTAGCACCAACGTTACTGCAAACACTATTACCTTATCTAGTAATATTACTTCCAGTATTACGTCAGGACAACCCATTAACATTTACTGGAAAGATGCTACACAGCCAGTTTATCAAAATCAAAGTGCGCTAAACATTCAGGATCTTTTATTCTTAGAAAACAGGGATCGAAAATATGATACTTCCGTCTATACTCTTCGCGGCATTTATACTGTTAATGATAACGATTTTGACCTAGGGCAATTCGGTATCTTTTTAAACGCGGACACTATCTATATGACATTCCACTTAAATGACATTGTTGCTTCTGTAGGCAGAAAACTTATGTCCGGGGATGTGCTCGAACTAGAACATAAAAAAGACTACTACCCATTGAATGCAGACATACCTGCTGTACTAAAAAGATTCTATGTTGTGCAAGATGTAACATTTGCCGCAGAAGGTTTTAGTCAAACTTGGTGGCCGCATTTGATACGTGTTAAATTAACACCAATGGTAGATAGTCAAGAATTTAAAGATATTATTGATAACTTAACAGGCGGTGCAAACAATACGCCTGTAGGAAGCTATGTAAGTACCTTGGATAAACTAATCGAAATTAATGATGCGGTAATTAAACAAGCAGAAATTGACGTTCCTAAGAGTGGCGTAAACATAGATCAGTTATATGTAGAGCCAATTAACCCCGACGGCAGTCCAGGTGATCCAACAGGTACACAAGTTGATTTAACTAATTTAACTGTCGACTCAACTGTTGATTTTGCAGCCACACAAGCAACAACTCCCAACTCAAACATACCTGCATACTTAGGCGGCGACGGAAGTGCTCCAAACGGATGGCCGGTAAGTGCTGGAACTAGTTTCCCAACAACACCTACCATTGGAGATTATTTCTTAAGAACAGATTACGTACCCAATAGGTTATTCAGATTCGACGGTCTACGTTGGACTAAGATCGAAGATGCTGTACGTACAGACTTGACTCCAGGCCCGAACAACAGAACACAGCGTAGTATATTTGTTAATGACACTAGTACATTTACTAATAACGAAGGGCAAACTATGCCTACTAGACAAAGCCTTAGTAAGGCACTTACAACAAAGGCAGATAATTAATGGCTCTCCAACAATTTTTTTACGATCAACAAATACGCAGATACATTATACAGTTTATCCGTATGGTTTCTAATTTCCAAGTTGAGTTTGGAAAAGACAGGGACGGTGTAGTTGCATTACAGCGTGTGCCTGTTGTATATGGAGATAGCAGTCGACAAGTTGCCAGTATAATCAAGCAAGGCAGCGAAAATATAATGAACAGCGTTCCTGCTATGGCTGTATACGTTAGTAATTTGCAATATGACAGAGAACGTGTACAAAATCCTACATACGTAGGAAAAATGAATCTACGAGAAAGATATTATAATCCTGCAACAGGAGATTACAGTACTACTCAAGGCGATACGCTAAGTGTAGAACGTTTGATGCCTGTTCCTTATAAGTTAACTCTTAAGTTAGATATATGGACCAGCAACACTGAGCAAAAATTGCAACTATTAGAACAACTTTGCACATTATTCAACCCAGCGCTGGAAATACAAAGCACAGATAACTATATAGATTGGACCAGTTTAACTTATGTACTGTTAACCAATGTGGAATGGAGTAATAGAGTTATACCAGTGGGTGCAGACATTCCTATCGATATTGCTAGTTTAACTTTTGATATTCCTATCTTTATCAGTGCTCCTGCATTAGTTAAGAAGATGGGTGTTATTCAAAAGATCGTTGCCAGTATTTTTGATGGTAGCGGTAACATATCCGAAGCAATTTACAATGATTCAAAACTACTCAGCAGACAATATTTTACACCTTTGCAATACGGCGTAATTCTATTAGAAAATAAACTTCAACTTGTAAAGTATAATGAACATGTATATGAAGAATTTGGTGAACAAGTCATTAAAACTCTTGCTGCCAATGTATCAGGGAATACTAGTATTACATTGTCCGACACTACAGGAATAGAACCAGCAATGATTGTTTCTGGTGTTAGTATACAAAACAACGCTAGCCCAACTATTACTAGTAACCCCAATACTAAGGTTATTAGTATAAACGGAAATGTGGTTGTTACCAGTAACCTTGTGACTGGCAACATAAGCGATACTATTGCATTTACCGCCGTTACTAATAAAGAGGGCACCGACGAGCCATGGCGAGATCTTATCAACGTTTATGGAAACTTAGTTAACGGTAGCAGTCAGATAAGTTTAGAATTAGACGATGGCAACGAAGTAGTAGGCACAGTTGCGTACAATCCAATCAATGATACTCAATTGTTATGGACTCCCGATATTGATACTATACCTGTTAACACATTAGTTGCCGTTAATGCTATCATCGATCCTTTAAGCAGTAGACCTAATAAGGATCTTCAAGATTTGGCAATTGGCACACGATACTTACTAGTCAATGATTACGTTTATCAAGCAGGCGCACAACCTTATTATAATTGGTTAGGTATAGACGATACACCATTACGAGCATACGCAAATGATATTATTGAATTTGATGGAAATCATTGGGATGTAGTATTTGACAGTGCTAACGAAGTTCAAGTACAATACGTAACCAACTTAACTACAGGAACACAGTATCGCTGGAGCGGTACTAGTTGGTCCAAGAGTTATGAGGGTTATTTCCCTGCAGGAAAATGGCAACTAATTCTATAAAACAAAGCTGTGGTGCATTAATATATTGCACATCAACTCACCGATACTTGTTCTTATTGCGTAACGGCGATAAGTTTAATAACACATGGGGTATTGTTGGAGGCAAAGTGGAATCTGGAGAAACAATCGAGCAGGGTCTAAAGAGAGAAATATTCGAAGAGATGGGCGGCGAGATCCAAGGTGCTAAAATACTGCCGATTGAAAAGTACACTAGCACTAACAACAAATTTGTATACCACACATTTTTAATTAAAGTCGAGGAAGAGTTTGTCCCTGTTCTTAATCACGAGCACAAAGGTTATTGTTGGGTTCCGTTAGACGATTACCCTAAACCTTTACACCCGGGTGTGTGGCGCACATTCAAATTTAAAAATATTATTGATAAAATAAGAACAATAGAACAAATTACAGATTAAACACTAAACTTGTTCTAGGTTCTAAGCTGTGATTGGGCGGCACTTCGTGATATAACCATGATGGCCACATCAGCAGTAGACCAGGATAGGGCTTGTACTCAGTTTTTTGTAGCCCATACCAGTTGTTAGGATCTTTGACCATAAACATATAATCAAAGAAATCTTTAAAAGGCTGGTTAGGATAGAAAATAATATTGCTGCTACCAGGTGGCGTTTTTAGATAGAAAATTCCGCTGACTGTACATTGACTATGTAAGTGCTTGGGATGTGTGCTGCCTTCTTTAAAACTGTTAGCAAACAAATAAGGGCGCCATGGAACACGGGCCCCATCAAATCCTTGTAATTCTAAGAATTGAATTGCTTTTTGCTGAACAAAGTTCATGAAGGGAGAAAAGTCGGATTCAAATGCTAAGTTGGCTGTTCCGTAGGTTGTTTGACCATTGTAGTAAAACTTTTCATTAACACCTTTTTGGAACTGTTTATCCATGGCAGCTATCATGGGATTGACCCATTCCATGTGCTCTTCCCTGCCAACGACGCTAGGAAACCAGTGATCTAAATTCATATTAATACTTGTTAAAGAAACATTGAATACTTAAACGAGGAAACTCTGCGTTATTGTTCACCATCGTTGTAGCATGATACATAGGAGGCTTGAACCAAATCATACTATTAGGGTGTGGGTATACCCAACCCTGTCCTAATTCAGGGTGATCGTAAATAAACAATCCTCCCCAGTTCCAGTTCCACGATTCATTGATATAGATTGTGCTACTTAATCTAGGATTGTCATCACTTGCATCATGATGGAATTGAATTTGACTTCCAGGAAGCCAAATATGCATGAAGCATGTAAGATTTGTATAGTCGTTAAAAACAGGATCAAGTGCTTGATATTTTTTTATCAAATAATCCCTGTACTCAGGAATAGGCAAAATTAGCACTGGAGAATAAGACCCTGCTTCGAGTCCTTTGCCCCAACGTCCCATATTATTAACTTCAAATACAGCTTGGCCTTTAGAATTTTCAAATTTTTTCCTAAGTGCTTCTATTACATCCGTATCAAGCCAATTTGAAACTTTGTGTATCATAATATCTTTCTTTTAAAATTCTGTAGTGATAAAGAATAGTTGAAACAATCTTCCTGTTTCTCTCGTATTACCAAAATAATCCAGGCTTGTGTGAAACTGATCGCTTCTGTACAGTGCTAGTCTGTTATATCTATTAGCAATAATATCACAAAGGTCCCATTTTGTATAATCTTGACTTTCATACTCAGACAACTCATTAGCATACAATGCACCAGTCTTTTTGTATCTAAACAATCCTGTGCCGCCACTTAATGGTGCATCAGGAGTTAGATATATAATACCTGCCCAAGTGTTATAATGATCTGTGTGTATCCAACTACGGTCATTAGTTGTAGCTAATTCAAAACTTCCGCTTAGTCCGTCTTGTGCGTTCCAATTAGTGACATTACCGCCAGCATTTCTTAATAAGGTAGCAATGGTATTTTTTGTATCGTCATTGATGAAGCTTTTTGTTCTGCTGCCCGGAAAATTTCCTTGCTGGCCAAATTCTTGTTGTAGTGCAAATTCTCTTACACCATCAGGGTTACTGTAGAAATCGTCTACTACAATTACGTTTGTTCTCATAATTAATATTGTGTATCGAAAAAGAATAGTTGGAATAATCGACCGTCGGCGGGTGTGCTTCCAAAATAGTCTAAGCTGCTGTGGAATAAATCTCCCCTATACATAACAAGCCTATTATAACGATTAGCAATCACATCATATCGATCCCATTGTGTCATATCTCGAGGATCATGTTCTGTGGTACCCATCTGAGCTGAAGTAGTTGCTTTATTTTTCTTATACATGAATAAGCCTGTGCCGCTGGTTACCGGCGCATCAGGAGTCAAGTAAAGTACCCCTGCCCACTTGTTAAAATGGTCTGTATGAATCCAACTGCGATCTGCTGCTGTTGTTAACTGAAAAGATCCAGTGAAGCCGTCTTGGTTATACCAATTAGTAACTTCTCCGCCTGCGTTCCATATAATAGTTTGGATAGCTTCTTTAAGATCGTCGTTTAAAAAAGTACGTGTTCGGACGCCCGGATAGTTACCGGTGACATTAAACTCTTGTTGTAATGCGAACTCCCTAACACTATCAGGGTCGCCTAAAAAATTATCAGTGATAATTAGATTTGTTCTCATAATGTGCTTTGATATTAGTACTTAGTCCAGCAACACCTGGTACAACAAATCATTACTTTGCTCTAGATTAAGGTTCAGTGCTTTTTCTATTTCATCTTCGATTCGTTGATAAATGTTCTTTTCCCAATAAGGGCGGCCCAATTCATAATTTTCCTGTAGGTAAGGCAACATTTCATCATATACACCAGGAGTTAAGTTTGCTAAAATGTCATTGAATTCTTCAATGCTATTAAAACGAATTATGCCTTTGGGGTTAAAATACTTTTCTATATTTGTGCATCCGTAATAAAGTGGCACTGTATAGGTTTTGAAACAGTCTAATAGTTTTTCAGTAAACATATTAGTCATGATTTGATTTTCACAGGCAATGTTAAATTTAGCACGAGTAAAGAACGGATCTTTACTCGGGGTCCTAGGCGGGCTACGGTACCAATTGATTGTAAAATCGTTTATGCGATTGTTTTTTAGTTTTTCGAATATACGCATAATCTGAAATCTCATATGATAAGCACTTCCGTTTATTTTTGTGCTCATCATAAAACTAATTTCATTTTGCTTGTCTAATTTAATATCATCGCCAATCCAGCTACCAACTGCACAAAATTCTTTTGCATTAGGGAACTCCAATATCCTATCGTCGTAGGCTAAAATTAAATCAAACTTGTCCCTATTTTCTTGCACCATACTGTAAAATTTTATGTACAAGTTAGGTGGCTCGCTTTGTAGTAAAACTTTAAAATCCGCTGATGGGTCTGGATTTATATTATCAACACTAACACTAACTTTAACTGGAAATTTACGAGTAAATCTATGTGGACTGTCTATTCCGTAGCCCGGCATATAACCAATTTTTACTATATCATACATATTATAATCTTGCAATTCGTCTAAGAGTATTACTAAAAACAATAGCGGCATTACTAAAATTACTATCCCTGCAAACCATACCACCACATCTTGCCAAGGTTAATGCTTCCATAAAACTTTCTTGCCAAAATCTTTTATGAAAAAACATATCGTATTCCCACGACCATTGGCTTATATCTGTTATTAGCTCTGTTGGCAACCGTAGTAAGTTAGGATAATATCTGATTATACTGCCGTATCTTTGCTCCATCTTTACTAAAGATTCCACATTATCGGTTGCTACGTACAATCCATCCCAGATACCTCTTGCAAGTTCTGAGTCAATCATTTGGCAATAATTTTCAAAAGTCACTGGATTGTAGTTGCTATGAACAGCCATTGTGGTCATACGCACATGTACGCCTAAGGTGCGCTCGTTAATGTTTACTAGTTTACATAAATCGTCGACTCTTTTTGTAATCTCATTCTTTACGCGAATTTTACGCATCACACGTTTATAGTCACTGAGTCTGGGACTATCTTCAATAGTATCACCTTTTGAATACATTTTACCGATAGGCAAAAATCCTTTGTATTCATAGCTACGGTCTATTTGTTGATCCAATACATAGTTCATAATGTGATCGTAAGGGCGTTCAATTCCGTACATTTCCATGGCAGTACGATTACGAACAATATGATTTACTGCTTCTTGTAGATACTCGTCATTATTAGTATCTTCTACAAAAGGGCTTAGTGTTAAAAAAACATTATCAAAATCAATATCTGCCAATGGGATAATCCCGCATTGTAAAAATCTACTAAATGGGCCGCCGCCAGGCATTACATAAATGTGATTGTTCATAGCTGTTGATCCCAGTATGCGATCATTTCATCTAACATTGTTTCAAATGTATATTTCGGTTTCCAACCAAGCTCTTTACGGATTGGACTGCTGTCTCCCTTAAGGAATTTTAATTCCTCGGGTCGCAAAAACTTTTGGTTTTGCACTACATAGTTTTCATAATTTAGACCCAATGCATCAAACACGTATTTGCAAAGATCGCGAACAGTATGACTTTCCCCTGTAGCCACAACCCAATCTCTGGCTGTGCCGTAGTTAACAATCAAGTGCATAGCACGAACATAATCATAGCTGTGCCCCCAATCGCGACTACTGTCCAAGTTGCCTAGCTCTAGTTTGCTAGCTAGTCCTTTCTTAATTTCAACTGCTGTCTTAACAACTTTATTTGTTACAAAGTTTGTTCCACGTCTCGGACTTTCATGATTAAACAAAATACCGTTACAAGCGTGTAGTTTGTATGCGTCCCTGTAGTGACGTGTCAGGTTAAAGCCCATAACCTTACTGCAACCATATGGACTTACTGGAGTCATTGGTGTTGTTAGCCTTTGTACTCCGTCCGGGTCAATGCTGTTACCGAACATTTCGCTAGAGCTGGCTTGATAAAACTTTGCCTCCGGAACAAACTGTCTGTACGCTTCTAGCATATTAAGTACACCCAAGCTATTTGTTTTAATAGTAAACGCAGGCATATCAAAGCTGATACGAACGTGGCTCATTGCGCCCAGATTATAAATCTCGTCGGGCTTGACTTGATTCACTACGCTGGCAATACTCATTTCATCAGTTAGGTCGCCATAGATGCGTGTAATCTTATCGTTAATATGCTCTAGTCGCGAGCTTTGTCCTTCGGGCACACTATGCCTACGAACAATACCGTAGACATCGTAACCTAGTTCTAATAGATATTCTGACAGATAACTTCCGTCTTGTCCGTTGATACCTGTAATAAGTGCTTTTTTCATTATTCTTTCCACAATTTCTTTTTGCTTAAGTCGCTGTAATTTTCCCAGCTACCGCAGTCTGGATTATCATCAGGTACTTGATCCATCAATATAATACCACGGGCAGCGTCTTCGGGTGTCATATAAAAGTGCCAACCGCAAATATCTGCATCATCGTCCCATTGACTCACTGACATATCCCTGCCATCATAACGTGCTCGAATTAGCCAATCGTAGTGTTCTTTGTTGTCAGTTAAAATCATGCCGCCGCGGCCGATAGGAATACGTTTTTTAATTTGAAAGCTAACAACGTGTAATCCGCCTTGATACATTCCACGACGCCAGCGAGTAGCCGCATCCCAAACTGGGTATGGCTTTAGTTGATACATACCCGACCATTCTTCATGTCTGAATGTAGGATAACATCCTGCATGATTGATATACATAGGAATGCTTTGATATGTATGTTTAGGTATTTCAATGATCCCTTTAGCGCCTACACATTTAAGTGCAAGAAATACACCGTGTGTGCAACAGTCAACACTGACTGCATATTTGGATCCGGCAAACTCTGCTACTTTACGCTCAAATATATCTACAACATCGCGTGGATCATTCCATTCGTAACCTTGTGTTTTGATATAATCTAGTTCGGGACGTTGAAACTCTTTTGGTAACTTGCCTGATGGCCAACTATTAAATTTATTCATTAGTATTTGTATCCTAATTTTTCTGCATACTCGTAGGCTTTGTACATACTGCGTTTACGGATCGGACGAGCAGGGTTGCCTGCGTATACTGTCCAAGGTTCGGTATCTTCTTTGAGTAAGCTGTTTGCACCTAGTACACTACCTTCAGCCATTACAACTCCGGGCAGTACAACACTATTAGCCAATGCTCCGCTAAAACGCTGTAATGTGATAGGCAGTAGTTGTTGCTCGTCTTGATACTCTTCGGGAATCAACGGACCAATTAAGCCAGCGCCGTGAAATGTTTCGCTGCCGCAGATGTACTTTGAACCTACGCTAAGGAAACAAAAATCTTCCACATAGAGTGCAGTTTTCTTTCCGCCGATTACAGCAACGTGTGGACTAATATGTACATAGTCTCCTACATGTAGCTTGGTAGTACAGTAAAAGAAACTATCTATGGCTACATGATTGCCTATACGTGCTAGTTCGGGTCTGCGGATTTCAGCTGTGGCACTGATGTAAACGTCGTCGCCTTTAATCATAAAAACACTTTATCTAGTTCTTGTCCGTAGTAAGGACCAGTTTTATACTCATAGACAACAGTGTCATCTTCAAGAATGGTATATGTATGGCCGCCTTCGAATGTCATCGAGCAATCACCTTGGCGTATAATTTGTTTTTCAAGCAAAGTACCATCTGTGTCAAAGAAACTAACTTCCACGCTGCCTTTGATAACTACCCAAGACTCTTGTGCAATTACACGATCGTACATTACAGGTTTCCAGATATGTTGATGAGGGCGAAATGTTTTTCCTGCATCCATGCGCAGAGTTGCTAGCTGGATAAATTGATCCGTGGGCGCAACATCAGTGCGGCTAGTAATTTCATCCATTCTGTTAATCATATGGCATAGCTTGCCAGGCTCAATTTTACTGTAAATTTTATACATTGTAGAAGTTGTTAATTGAAAGTTTTGTCAGCCATTCATCAAATTTGTCATGAACTACTTGGTCACTGAAGTTTTGCATGGCCCAGTCTCTGCAGGTCTGCGGATTTAATTTTCCAACAACTTCTGCTGCTCTAACAAACGATCCAAAGTCTTTACAACGATAGCCAGTAACACCATGCACTACACTGTCAACATAACCGCCCCAATCTGTAGTCAATACAGGTGTTCCGCAAAACTGAGCTTCTGCTACAATATTCCCAAATGGTTCTATGTAGTGTGTGGGCGCCATTAAGCATTGTGCTTTTCTTAATAAATTACTGCGCTGTTCAGGATTCACATAGCCAGTAAGCTCCACATGATCCGGAATTTTATTATATCCCAAATGTGCTAATGTATCGGTAGGGCCTGCTATGTATAGTTTCTTGCCAAGGCGTTGAGTAACTTGAATACAAAGATCAATGCCTTTGTCGTAATTAACTCTACCTAGATAAACAAAATAATCTTCTTTGTCTGCACTAAATTCAAACTCGCTAGGAGTAAATGCATTAGGAATCACAGCATCAAACCAACTGGGTTTTAATAGCATTCCATGTATTCCGTAGTAGTAATGCATTTGACTATAACTTACAAATGCCCGATAAGGTGCATATACTGTTTCAGGCGGATAACCTATGCTGGGCTCGACTATTTTCAAATCGCTATGAGCTTCTGTAGTTGCTTTATTAGCAAGCCCGTAAAAACACAAAATCATATCGTTGGGGTTTTTACGTCGTCCGATCTCTGCAATAGCCCTATCATTAAAAATTTTTTCCAGTGGTGGTTGGTGCAACATTATGTTTCCATCTTCTGGCGGAGGAAACTCTTCGTTAGTAACACACACCACATTTTCACATGCAACTTCTGCGCTTTCATGGCCGTAGTGTACCATATCCCACCCCCGAGATTTCATGTTGTCAATGAACTTAAGTGCCGCTACATTGAACGGTTCCATTCTATATCGTGTATGCGTGATTCCAGATGGATTTGATAAAATATGTAAGGTAGGTTTCATTGTTGTTGATTATACACTGTATTTACAAAAAGTAAAAGGCCCCGAAGAGCCTTTTAGTGTTTAGTTTGGTAAAACAGATTTAAGTTTTACCAATAACTACTTCGATTACTGTTGTAGGACTGTCGGGAGTCGCAGTAAATTCCTCCAGTGCCTTACCAATAATTGAACCAGGTTTTGGATCTGCTTCTGAACGAGCATATCCGCCTGGAGCAGCAACCATCATATCTCCTTTGCCCACCGGCCCGATTACTTTGGTAGGTACTCGACCTTGTAGTGCAATATCCACTACCATTTCGCCTTCTAAGAACGCATTCATTAAATATGCAGGATTTGTAGTGACCACACCTGCTACTTTGGTAGTCATATCTTTGCCGGTAATAGTTACTTCTTTATCTCCGCCAAATTGAAGAACTGTGCCGGGTGTGTACTTACGATCAGCCAAATAACGTTCTGCAATGTCAGCGTAACGTGCGTTGGTTGCTGTTACTGTTAAAACGTTTGTACTTAAGTCTATACTAAACGCTGTTGCGGTTGTACGAACATAAGGTGTTGCTGCTGTGCCTGATGCTGTAACTGTAACAGGGTAGTAGGTTCCAGCACCGGTTGTATTAGTGGCGTTGATAGCTGTACTAGGACCAGCCGGACCACTTGGACCAATTGGTCCGATAGGACCTTGTGGCCCTGTATTACCGATTGGACCGATGGGTCCGATTGGTCCCTGTGGTCCGCGCGGGCCTTGTGGTCCTGTGTTACCTATAGGCCCGATAGGACCTGCTGGGCCTGCTGGCCCAATTGGCCCTTGGTTACCGATGGGTCCGATAGGTCCTTGCGGGCCTTGTGGTCCTGTATTACCGATAGGTCCGATAGGTCCTGCTGGTCCTGCTGGTCCTGCTGGTCCCCCTGGTCCTTGTGGACCTTGTGGCCCTACTAATCCTGAACTAGGGCCTGTCCAGACCCCTGAACTGTTGATAACTTGTCCGTAGCCCGCAATACGTAAAGAACTAACGTTTGCTGCGCCAGTAACTTGTAGCTTACTAACACCGTCCGTGGTAGTTCCGCCCATTAGGACGTTACCTGAATATTGTGCTAACTTGACTGTGCCTGTATCTAGTACTTCGATACTGGGCATACCGGAAACGTCGTTAACGCTAAAAAGAGTGCCGGTTAAGTTGTTTGTAATAGAGAATAATTGTCCTGCACTACCTTCAAAACTCAGTGTTCCCCCGCTAGTCGGATAAACTCTTGCGTAGATATTCTGTGCACCTACGCTGGCATTAGCACCTGAAAAGGTAATAGTGGGATCACCAGTACTTGAACTGGTGTTCGGGGTAATCAAAATATTCTTATCACTATTTGCCATTGTATGTTCTCAATATATGTTATATTTATTAGATTCCGAATCGACCCCTGAGTGCTGTAAAATTTTGGAATACTTCATCAGACGATAAACCTTTATTATAGAGCTTAACACTCCCAATTCTTCCCTGAAACCATCTTTCTGACGAAGTAGAAAATCCTCTACCAATTTGAATATTATTAAAATATCCAGGCCATGTGTATGATGCTACGCCACTTTGAACAGCTAATCCATTATAGTAAGATGTGTATGTACTTCCTACCTTAGTTAACACAGCACAATGCGGCACTGATGCATTAAGTCCAGACGACACAACAGTTCTACCTTCATAATTGCCTGAAGTATCACCAAAAGTCCAAACTAAGTTACCCGAGC
>JACCDY010047054.1_pt1 | contig 16261 bp, 17 predicted proteins | sample 7446391 | NCBI WGS metagenome assembly JACCDY01 (sample SAMN15323451, study PRJNA562643) | freshwater metagenome | isolation source: river surface water | place: USA:Blue River Watershed | collected 2017-08-18
AGGTGATGTGTCCACACACCTGGATTTGTAGCACCCCAAGTTCGGTCATCCAGTTTAAGTGTGGCATTGTAGTTGAGTTGATTAATATAAGGTAACTTGACACTAATCATAGGAACAAAGCGAGGATATTCGCAATAGCAAGATTCTAAAACGCCTTCAATATGTTCAACACCAAAGTCTAAAGTAACCCAATAATCTGCTTTTAGGCAGCCGATAATAACTTCATCCCATGCTTTATATTCTTCGTGGCTAATATTTTTGGGATTAAAACTTTGGCTAGTACCAAAGTAAATGTGTTTAATGCGTTTAGACTCATCCAGGTATGCCTGAGTATCATCTGCCTTACGCAAAATTTCTTCTAGAGGAGGAGTACCTACTACAAATAGTGTAAACATACCATGACAAATAGTATGCTCGACTTCATAGCCTGTGAAATAAACAACATCTTGCCGTTCTTCAGTGTTTAGTCCCATTTAATATAACCTCTACTGTAGCCATTTGGACGATCCGCACCATCCTCAAATGCCTGTTGCCATTCTATGTTGCGATTATAACCTTTTGTCCAAAAATTATCAACCTCTAGATAACCGTTTTCTATCCAATGTTTGGCAAAATACATACAATTAATAAATTCTGGATTACGTGGACTTGGAAATGTCATAGTGCATGATTTCCAAAGTAAATTTGAAAAGTCTGTTGTGACAGTTTTTTGACTTCCAAAAATAATTAACGCATTCTCTCTTAAAATATCTTTATCAAATACATCTGTCTTACCGCTCAAATCGATTACAACGTCATAATTTGCTGTTGTTTCGGACTGTAAAATGTCCCCCCACAGTTCTTTATTGCTAGAGCCAACTACGTCAATATGATAGAAAAATCCATTTAATCTCATAGTATGAAAAGCGACCCATGCTAAAAATCCACTGCCTAAAATTAACATACGTGAATAAGCACCTTGTTTTTTATCAATCTGTTCTCGTGCTTGATTAATTAAATTAATACCGCAGGCTACTGGCTCTAAAATATATTTAGGTTCTAAACTAGGGACAACAACAAATTCGTTCTTTTTAACATTGTAAAAATCTGCGTAAGCAGGTTCTCCCCTTGTAGCAACAAAGTCTCCAATTTTTACATCAAACATGTCTGCTCCAACTTTGGTCACAATGCCCAGTCCTTCGTGACCCTGCATGTGTAAAGGTAACGGACCAAAGTTTCCTTGCATCATATCTATGTCGCTACGACAGACGCCGGTTATAACTGCACGTACTTCGATTTGATCAGATGTAGGTTCGGGTTTATTGTATTCTACTTCTTCGAACTGTCCTTGACCTACAGTTTGTAAGCATTTAACCATCATAAATTTTCTATTCTTTCATGAATCCATAGGTCAATTTCTAGTTGTACCTTCCAGTATTCATCATTATTTAGGTTTTCAACAGCATCTTTGATCATATTTAGGTATGCATCCTCAGGACACCACCCTAATTCAAATATATCTTTTGAATTGTCTTGGTTAATAAATGTAATAGCACTGCGTTCGGTATCCATACTACGCCAGTTAGCACGTAAGGCCCATTTATTACTAAAGTGAATATCACATTGATCGTCTACATCGTATGTTCCGTTAGGATTAACAGTTCCATACTCTGTGCTTTCGATATCTTCTAGTAGCCAGTTTTGTATTGAGGCAACTCCGTTTAAAGAATCTATTCGCCAGTTAGGGTTTAAGGCAATGTACAGACTTAACAAGTGTGGCATTAAGTCGCGACTAACTCCGCCAAATGCTAATTTACGTGTAGTAAACCAACTGCCTGGGCTGGGAATACAATTACGTCTAATCCATTCAATATCTACATTCTTTGCTACAGTGGCTTTTTCTTGTAATTCATCAATGTTTTCACGCCACATGTTATTTTTAACCATCATAAATCGTGTACGTGGAAATCTTTTACATAGTTTTGCCCATTCGCTTTTATTAATTAATCCTGGCTTTTCAATGAAAACGATTTTACTAACGGGAGCCAACTTTACAGCCAATTCTAAATGTGTAAAGTTTGGAGTACAAATGTGTACAGTGTCAAAAGAACCGTGAATTAATATAGCCGGTTCTATTCTAGGAAAATCTGCATTTTTATTAATGTCAGAATCTACAGTGCAGATCTCGTAATCTAACTGAGTTAGGACAGATTTGTATAACTGTCCTATTCCCATACCAATTATTAAACTCTTCATCTATATGTAGGAAGTTCGTTAACGCACTGAATGTTTACATTAGATTCTTGACTAGCAAGTTTGTGTAATTCATAATCAGGAGAAGTTATACAACTATTGTAACTAGAAAATTTATCTGACAATCCTATTGTATTTCCGGTCTGTGCAACTTTAATTACAATATAGTAGTCATTGACGCCGATTGTTTCTTTGGCACTAATTCGATAACCTATGCCACACAAAAAAATCAAAACACCTACAACCAGAATCTTTTTCATTTTAAACCTTCTTCCAATTCATCAAGTTTAGCAATTTCGTCATCAGTGAATTCTTCACTGTGTCCTAATTGTACACTATCTTCTTCGGATTTGTCAACTGATTCATCAAATAGTTCAAAAAATTTGGTACTGGCATTAACCGTTTTCTTACCAACAGCACCTCGTGTGCCAATAATTGATATCCAAAATTTATTATATTCTTGAATTATGGCTTCTGCTTCGCCTCTGTTACTAGTGGCAAAGATGGCTTCTACTACATCTTTGAAGAATAATCTATCAAAACGTTCTTCAACCAACATAGCAGGAACTTTACCCAAATCATACTGACGATTGGCCTCTTGTACTGCATTCAAATGCATCCAAACATTGTGACCCATTAAAATAGCATAACTAAAACTGTCCCACGAAGTCTTGCCTTCCTTACCAATTTTATTCAAATCACCGGGACCATATATGCACACATCTTTGATTTCTACACCATCGATAATTGGACTATTTTCGAAGTTTTTAAAATGACCGTCTTGCACCACTGCATCGCGGAACAGTCTAGTATCCTGACTATATTTTTTATTATCAATACTAGGCAACATTCTATAAACCCATTTAGTTCTATCTTCAGTTTCTGTTTGAACATAAACCTGTCCATTGGCAGTTGCTAAGAATGGACTAGCACAGTCAAAACTAATTGTAAAATTAGGATTATGATACTTGCGTACAGCACGTTGAATGTCCGTTAACAGACAAGCCCATTCTAGTTTACTTGTGCCTAAGAAGTGCATCCAGTCTTGCTGACCTTGTTCAAGTAAACCGTCGAATCTCAATGCTACTAATCGTTTTAAGACTAAGTGTACATCGCACATATTCTGTCCACCCATGGCCCAACCGTTAAATGCACGGTCGCCATAGACTTTGGGATCACAATATTTCTTCATACGATCATACCAATCATCGGCGTCAGTGTGATTTTCGCCTTGTAAGACGTTTAAGAATTTACAATTACCATTACGATTGTTTACAAACCAATCGTTGTTAATGTAAGTACCTTGAACTGCTTCTGCGTATGTGGTAATACCTGTGGCTTTTTGTCCAGCAGGACTGCGAGCAACCCATGCGGGAATATCTAAACACATACCGTAGTCCATGAGTGCGTCCATCCACTTGAGAACCTGTTCGCGTTTTTTCTGTGCTTTAGGACAGTTAGGATTTTTCCAATCTCCCTCCCAGACACCTTTACCAATTTGGAAACCGCCTGAATCGCCTAAAACCCAACTAGTAGAACGATTGCGATTACGAAACATGTCTTCGCTGTGGTCTACTTTGTTTAGATCCAAGTTAGCATGTCCTGCACTATACAAACAATGGTCGTAATAAAATGCACCTTTGTCAGGTTCCAAGTAGTTTAGACTTTCTACTCCGTTTTTAAAACTTTTAGGAATACGAGCAGGATCTACATAATTTCCATAACGTTGTTTGCCTATGAAAGTACTGTAGAACCCGCTGGTTGCTGGTAAAAAATATGCGTAGTCGTTCTGTGTTGCTGTTAAATTTTTATTCATTTTATCCTATTAGGTGTTGAGCTAACACCATACAACTAATCCAAACCCAAATGGTATTAAAACCTACTAATGTTGGAAGTAGTTTTTTATTACTAGCCCATATTAGCGTAAGACTAGTAAACAATGTTAAGAAAAATAACCACCAAACACTAATACCAAATATTAAGCCAGGCACAATAATCACGGCCTTGGCAGCCCAACTGGCAAATTCTACAGTATTATAGTCAGTCCAATATTCTCGAGTAAACCACATACCATAACATGATCTAATTTTATCCCATTTAGAATGAGAATATACTATTCCTATTAGAATAACAAATGCTATATTTGCATATATAATCTGTTCTATAGTCATAGTTATTTGCTCTGCGCTGGTAGGATATAATCATACACAGCAACACCGCTATCAACTGTGATTTGCATAGCACCTGCATCTGCAATCTTCATAGTGATTTTACCATCAAGATTTAAAATGCTCTGTACTTGAGAAACAGGCCAACTCCATGTATGCTTTAACTTACCGCCGACATCGTGTTGGAATACAAATGAACCTGCATGTGTGCTGGCATCTCCAAAAAAGAATACAAGATTATTATCTTCTGTACGAACTTGGAAAACAGTTTCTTCACTGTGTGCCGCACTTTGTAATTTCAAACGACTGATAGCCGCAACGCTGGGTTCAAACTCTACCTCCCAACTTGCGCCTTTGAACTTAACTGATTTTAATTTTTCATTGATAAGTTCTGCGGCCATAAAGCGATAATCGTTTTGGAAATCGCTTGCTTGATTTTCAAAGTGTAGACCTACTGGAACTGAGTTACCATTACGCTCGGCTTTGACAACATCAATCTTTGCGTTTTCTTTATACTCTGGATTTTTCAAATGCAAACTTAGTTTGTCCAAGTTAGGCATACCAAATGTACCATCAAATTCTGCCACAGGCTTGTGTGCAACTGCGGTAACGATTACACTACGATCTTCAGCCATAGATTCGATAGTTGTTGAGTCTTTGGCACCACTGATTTTAACCAAAGGCAAAAATCCAAGGCTGTGAGTGTGTGCTACGATGTCTGTTAAAATGTCCTTAATCATTATAGTTCTCCTTAATGTTGATTATATTTAGGTTTTTGGTCAAAGTCAACCTATTAAAATTCAAATAATTTATTGAATGTATTTTTTTCTTCAGTGGATTTAATGTCCCAATTCAATACACCAATTAGGTTTTCTAATTTGTTATCGATAATTGTTGCTTCCATCTCTGCATCATCAAATGGTAAATCCATAAACCATTTAGGTAGACGTAGTTCGTCGACTGGATATGCCACTGATGTATATCCAAGTGGATTCTGTTTAAGTTTACAAACAATAACTTTGGCACCGTCTGTAACCTGCATACTGTATTTGTCCGAATTCATTCTACGCAGAGTATTCCAATTAAGACTTGCACGAACATGTCCGGGCATATTAGTCTTACCTGCTTTCTTTTCCTTGGCATCATATTCTGTGATGTTGTTAGCACGTTTAGGTGAACCTTTCTCCCAACCAGGTCGGCTTTTAAATTCTGTTCTAAATGCAGTAATAAAATCTAATACTTCCTGTTCAGTGGCACCGGTCAATACTTTTTCAAGTACATCACTTAAGAAGTCTTGGATAAATGCTGGAGTATCACTGCGTTTAAGATCTAAGCCCATAGCCTTAATCTTACCTGGTTTACCATCAGTATCTGCACGTTTGCCTTCTTTATCATAGTATAGTACAGCGTAACGTTTCTTAGTAATAAACAAGCCTTTACTAGCAACAATTTCACGTCCTGCTTTGATAACTTCACCCCTTGTCGGAGGACAATGAAATGCTTCTTGCATAAACTTTACGAAGGTACCGTTTACTTCTTCACCAATTTGGTCATAGAGTGCAGTAACATTTTCTTTAGTCCACGGAATAACTCCAGATTCGATGTCTTTTTTCAATGTAGTGTACGCTGAGAAGTAACAGGAGTCTGTGTCGCCATAGATAATTGCTTTACCGCGGTAGTCGTATTCACCTGTGATAATTTCGTTAACTTTACCAGCCATGTGCTTGACAATTTGTCGTCCAGTTAGTGTAGTACTTTGACCAATACGTTTATCAAAGAAACGACAGCCAGCATTAAGAATAGCACCATACAAACTGTTTAGGTTAATCTTTTTAACCAACTGTCGTTTGTCCCAGTATTCTTCTTCAATTTTATTTCCACTGGCAATACACTCTTTTAATTTGGCCTGCATTTCTTTACGTTCAGCATACCAACGCTTTAGCAGTCCGGGAATAATACCTTCTTTTTCATAGGTAAAGATTGTACCATTAGCGGATATAGTCCAAGGTTGATTACTGTCGAATATCAACTTGTATACTTCTGCGGCACTGTGTACAGTTTCGTTTCCATCTTCCCAGTCTATGATAATTTCAGTATCTCTACGTTGTTCCATAACAGCAGTATATTCCATACTACCAAACATTCCTTCCCACGCACCCGCAAATGATTTTTTCTTCAGAGTAGTCTGTTCGTGAATGTATGCTTCAGTATGTGTTGGACGTAACTGACCAACAATAGTTTCTGGCCCCATGTTGAGCGCACGAATAGCACTAGGATACAGACTGTTAATGTCTAATGAGCCAATCCAGTCCTGTAGTCCTTCTTTAGGATAGGCAACATAGGCACCTGCCGCCGCAGAGTTTTCATCATCATCTCGTTTGGGACGATTAGGAACTTGGAATCCTCTACGATGTGCTTCATTGATAATGGCCTGCTCAGTAACAGCCACAGCACCCATTGTAGTCTGTAATAATACAGTACATTCGTGTGCTAGTTTATTAGCAAGGTCGATGAATTTTAATTTGTCATCTAATTTGTTTAATAGTGCAGTGTCTTGTCTATTATAGATAATAAACTTTCGAAAGTCGTTATTGTATAGTTGATCGAGTGTGCCTTCATAGACAGTTTTATTCTCTCCAATTTCCATTTCGCCAATAGCATCTAGTCGATAGGTATGACGTTCTTCATACGTGTATTTGCGATATAGTTCAAGACTGTCTAAGTGTACACGACCATGAAAGTCATATGTTACAGCAGTCTTTCCATATTTTTCATATTCGCGTCTTTTAGGAAATTGATCCCATAAACAGAATCTACGTGTATCTTCTTTACTTAATACCTGTGTAACACGATTGACAGTATATGGAACGTCATAGCCTTCGCTGTTCCAACCACTAATAATGTCTGCATCTTGAATTAAGTCTAAGAATGTTTCCAGCATATCTGCTTCGCTGTCAAACAGATGTGTGTCTGGAATATCTTCTAGTAATTTTTTAGCATCATCCATGCTCATACCTTTAGGGGGTATAGCCAATGTGATTAATTTGTCTAACCATTTAAGATGAACAGTGATCGCTGTAATTGGCATGAACGCATCCTCTGGGGTAGAATAACCACGTTCTGGATCAAAGTCCACTTCAATATCGAAGAAGCAAATGTTTAGTTTAGGTGCATCTTGATTTAAATAGTTTTCGCTTAGATGTACAAAGATTGGATTAATGTCGCTTTCATAAAGTTCCTTGCCACTATTAATAGCCTGTTCTTTACGGAAGTCTTTGGTATTTTTACAAACTACCCGTGTCAGTGTATCGCCATATATTGAAGTAAATTTACCTCGGGGATCTGGATAGTAAAATGTGTAGCGTACAGGATGTTCTTTAAAAACCCTTTCGCCTTTGTCGTTTCTTTCAACGACTTTGATAATATCATTCTCTCTGTCAAAGAGAGCGTCAACGTAACTCATTTTTCTCCTTATGTCGTTTGTGGCCGACAAATACCAAAACAGCGACTTATGGCTCGCTAACCCTTCTCTATATTAATTAATTATCATTCTTGCAAGGCCGATGCTGTCAATACTGACTAAGAGCAAGTAGTTAGCCAACATGCCAAATGATTTCCTAGTGTAACTAGCCCAACCGTACATAGCACAACCAGTGATCCAAATAGGATACAAAACCATGAGAGGTGGGTTAGGGACTGTAAAGGCCATTGTGATGCTACAGCCAATACTAATAGCCCAAGCAAGAAGCTCGACAATAAAACGAAAAGGATAACTAGCATAATCTTCTTTAATCCATTTTATTGTCGGGCGAAATATGTCATGAATCATTTATCCTTGCCAACTGTAACCAGGATTGTTTCTAAATCGTCAAAGTCGCTGTAAACTTCATTCCAATTGCCTTTATGTGCAATTTTAATAGCCTTAGTAATCAGTGCAGGTTTGACATTTAATTCTTCTGCCACTGCCTTAACAGTTTCTTTTAGGCCTTCTTGTAAACTTTCTACTTCATATTGAATTTGAACGCCTTCACTGATAAGCCTTTCTAGTTTGGCTTTTTCTTCTGGTCCATAGGTTCTGTCGCCCATGTAATTCTCCTAAATAAAACTTATTGTATATGTATGCTTGAGTAGAGTCAAGAGATATTTTTTCAAAAGGTGAAAAAAGGCCTCGAAAGGCCTTTTTGTTCTTAAATCAAGCGGAAGGAGGCAAACTAGCGGGAGCCGATGCTTGTTGTGCTGGAGCCGTTGCTTGAGCTTTTTTTAGTTTTTCTAAATTCTTAACTATTGTGCTCAGACGTGCTTGAACATCGCTTGGTAGACCTTTAACAATTTCAGGGTTTTTGCCGTATTCGTCTATAACTTTAAGATGTTTCTGTAATTCTGCTAAATCAGCAGGATCCATTTTTATAGCATTGTCTCCGCTGAAGGCCGCCCACAAACCTCCTAGTGCCAGTGCTCCTGCCGTTACTACGGCTGCACCTTTCGCCGCTCTGCCACGGAAAGCACCTTTGAATGCAGTTTTTGCTCTGTCAAACCAACTAACCTTTGGAGCATCACCGGGAGCACCGCCAGGAACACCGCCAGGAGCACCTGGAGTACCGCTTGACGGCAACGGAGGCAAGCCTTGTCGACGACGTCGAATATTTTCTAAATCTCGTTCTGTAGCACTTAAATCTTTTACACTGCCTGTTCCTTGAACTTTACGCGGATCTACTTCTCCAGTAACTGGAACTCTAGTAGATTTTGCTACGTTAGTTTCTAATTTTTTCAGTCGGTCCATCTCACCGGGGAACAATTTCATTAGTTCGGTGCTAGATTGCATTTTGCCTGTTTTATTTTTTAGAATAATTTCGCCAGTAGTTGGATTTTTGGAAACAACTGTCCATTCGTCACCGCCGAGTTTGAATGCTTCCATGAGTGCATCTTCGTCAGATTCAATTATGTATTGTTTCATAATTGACATCTGCTCTGATTCATTAAATACCTTAATATTAGACATGACAAATGAACGTAATTCATTTTCAGTCATAGATTCTAAATCTTCTAAAGTAACAGATTCGGCGACTTTATATTTTGTTAAGATTTTTTCTACAGCAGTCATAGATTGAACTAATTTACTGCGAGCAACAACATTTGGACCGTCTGCCAGTAATTTTTCTAATTCAGGTGTAATTTTACCTGTTTCGGGTACACCTGCCATTTTTTCAAAGGCTTTGATACCTGCTTCAGTTTTTGGTCCCATGCGTCCGTCAATTGGACCAGGATCTACACCCAATGCTTTAAGTTGTTCTTGAACTTTTTGTACTTTTGGATCTGATACCGCTGTTTTTTTATCATCGGCTTTCTTATCATCGGCTTTCTTATCATCGGCCTTCTTATCATCCCCAGTCTTATCTGCCGGTGTAGTATCGCTGGCAAATTGTGCCGGAAGAGCCAATGCTTGTGTTGCTACAGTTTGAATTTCTGTATCGTCTGGAAATTCTTGTTGTAATTCAGCCGCAAGTTTTTGTAGTTCTTTATATTCTTCTGCGCTTAGTTGTTCATATAACTCGTCTGTGCCTTCGGCAATGCGTCGTATGCGAGCCATTAATTCGCTCATACTTTCAAGGCGAACATTTTCTTCAAAATCGGATCTTGTATTAACACCTTTGGATTGTCCAGATGTACCCGATGCTGGAGATGTAACTTTAGGTTGTTTAGCCTTGGCTAACAATTCTCTCATCCTAGCCAATCTTGAGTCTCTAGTTGGCATGTTTCCTCTAGGATCGGTATATGAACTCGATGTTCCGCCAGAGCTTGGACTCTGCGCGGCAGGTTTTTCAACACCATCTTTTTCAGCAGTTGCTAACGCAGCCTTTGCCGTTTCTAATTCTTTGGCAACCTCAGGATCATCGCCGGGCATCGATAATTCAAATTGCTGAATAAATGCTTTTAATTCGTCGTAGACTTTTTGTACTTCGGGTGCTAATTTTACTGAATTTTTTCCACCACCCATTTGTGGATCATAAACACCTTTTATTTCGTCTACTATTTCGTCTTCAAATTCTTTTAATAAATTCTTAAAAATAAAACTTTCTTCAATAGTAAAAGTTCCAGATCCTGGTCGCATTTTTAGACCACTGCCACTAAATCCCTGACTTTGACTTTGACCACTGCCTTTAACAGCAGCCACAGCAGAATTTAATTTTGTTACTAGATCTTTTAATTTTGGAAGATTTTCGGTTTTAAACTTTTCGCCCTTTTGTTTAGTAACTACTTGACCACTGCGATTTTTAATATCTGCAGAATATTGATCCTTATCATCGCCTCGGAACAAGCGACCTAAACCTGTAGAAGTTTTTGCGTTATCTGGAATTAATCCTAAATCAGCCAGTGCTCTGTCAGACCTTTCGGAACCAGTGGCAGCGATACTGTATCGACCCTCACCACCAAACCCCTGCGGCATACTTTGTTTACCAACAAAGTAACCACTGATTGGATCGTACAATCCAGGAAGTTTATGTTTCCATGCTAGGTCATTTAGAATTTCAGCTCGACCCTGCTCGTCTTTTTCTTTGCCTTTTACAGCGGCAGCAACGTCTTGTAATGTGATTGCTTCAGAAAGTACCACAGTGTCAAGTTTGTTTAATATAGTTCTAATATCCATTTGCGATCCCCAAAATCTTATTACGTATTTATCAGTGCTCACTTTAAATCTTCAGGGTAGCGAATCCGTTGATTAGCCCAGCAGCCGGGCACATAACCCCAAACGGTCCTAGGGTATGTTCTTTCCTTCATAAAATAAACCGCCTAGACCACAGCCTAGACGAGCTAAACATTCTATGAAAGTATCTAAAAGTTCTTTCATTTTAGTCCTGCGATTTGACGCATACGCTGTAGTAACTGATTATCTCTTTCGTGATATTCAATGCTTTCACGTTTTGTACGGCCCGTAGTTGGATCCCACTTTCCAGCGCCTGGATACTGTGCTCCAGTCATGTTCCAATTTGGGTTCTTAGCTCTCCAAGCATATTCATCTTGAGATGCTGTAGTAATATTAGTAGTTCCACCTGTTCCGGTTTTTACTTGTCCAGGAACTGTGCTTAATCCAGTGTCAGTGCTAACACCTGGTACATCCTGTGTTGGCTGTCCGTCGGCTGCTGTAGCAGACTGAGCATAACCGCCTTGACTTTGTTGTGCTGGTGCGTATCCACTTCCACCGTCTGCTGGTGCTGCCGCCGGTGCTGCCGCTGGCGGATTTGGATTGTCTGCTTGTGGTTGCGGAGCACCAAACGCTGTATTACTACTTTGAGCAGTTACCCCGAGTGCATTTTTTTCCGGAGGAGGAGTAACTGCTGGAGTCGGTGCTGGTGTTGCTGGTGTTGCTTGTTGGACGTTTTGGTTAGCCTGAGCAGGATTGGTTATTGTAGTGGCAGTTCCTGCTGTTTGAGAACCCTTTGCGGCATCAACTGCAGGTCCAAATTGTTTTTCAGCAGCCTGTGTTGCTGGTCCCATAATGCCGTCTGCTTTAATTTTAGCACCAGCCTTGATTAATTCTTGCTGTCTTGCTAGTACCTGAGGATCTTTTTTAGCCGCTGGTTTAGTTGCTGGTTTAGCCGCCGTTGTCGGCTGTGGTCTCATAGCAACAGCCTGTTGAGCCATTGCCGCCGGATCCATACCTGCACCTTGCGGCCCAGGAGTTGTAACATTTCCTGGTTTTCCAATGTTGCCCGTTTGATATTCGTTTATTAATAATTCTTTTATTTTCATTTTAATGTTCCCCGTATGGATTAATTGGACGGTCATAACCATCATCCTCTGGGAAAACTTGATACTTTTCTTCCTTTGGTGGCGGTTGAATTGTGTCTTTTTTTAATTCTTCTTGAGCACGTTTTATATAGTCTGCTAATGTTTTATCTAAAATCATTTTAGTGTGGCCCTTAACATCCATGAATGTTTACGGTGTGCATCTTGACGTCCTGCCAAAAAGTCACTAAGTCCGTGCTCTCCGTATTTTTCTGAAATACCAAAAACCATTCTAAAAATTTCAGCCATCTTATCAGAATCATCTAATAAAATTTCAGCCATAGTCATAGCATCTGGAATTTCAGTCTCGTCGTCTATTTTACTGAGCATAGTGAATCGATCAAAACTGCCAGGTGTGTAACTGCCTGCTTTACGAATATTTTCTGCAAAGTCGTCTATACTACCATAGACTTCTTCGTAGATACCTCCAAACAATTCGTGAAACTGTTGAAAGTTTGTTCCTTCAACATTCCAATGAAAATAATGTGCCTTTAAATAGAAACTAAATTCTGAAGCAAAGGCTATCTTAAGTGCTTTTGTCAATTCATCCATGTTATGCCACCTGTGCTACTGCATATACTGCCGTCACTAACATAGTCTTTAAATTTATGTCATCGGCTTCGCTTTCTAATTTATCTGTTCTAACTAGGTCTAGCATTAATTCTTTAAATTCATCGTTGCTGATCTGTCCCTGTTGAAATGCTTCGCACATCTGTAAAGCCATTGTGGCTCTATCAGAAGCCCAAGGACGACCGCACTGCGTTAACTGTTGTAACTGTTCAATCATTAAAATCTCCCCAATATAGCACTAGCGGCTTTTTCTGCTTGGGTAGTCATTAATTTCTTTTTAATTTCGCAGTAGGTTTCGCTACCCTGTTTTTCATTACTACGTTTATAAAAATCATCGACGGTTTCTTGCATAGGTTTAATTAACTTAAGAACATCATTCTGTCTCCAACCTTTGCTGTCGCTGTAAAGTTGAAACCAATCCAAATTATCTTTAATACGTTTGACCTGTGATGCGTGTGGTTGTTTGCAATCTAACTGTTGAACATTTTGACGCACATCTATAATACGTGCAGACTGATTAGGATCGCTAAAACTAGGAATCCATTCCTTAACAGTGGCGCAACCTGTTAATGTTAGTGCTAACGTTAAGACCAAGGCCTTCATTTAACTGCCCTTTTTGACCGGGATACATTTGTCTTTGTATGTGCCGTCTGCTTTTTTCACTTTGCCAGCGTAGCGTTTACCTGGCCAACAGGCTTTGCCGTCTACACCTTTGATTTTTTCTTCTGCTAATGCAAGATAATCTAAGAAAGATTTCTTACCTTCTGTTGCTGGCGAATTAACCTGAGCCATTGCTCTATTGTAAGTTGCTTCTTTATCTTTATTGCCCATAGCATACAAATCTTTGCCGCTCGGTGCATTATTTGGATCTTGGGTAGTCATACGTTTAGATGTTATACCTTTAGAGTCTTTACTCATACCAACGGTAGTAGTACCCATAGTATAATCGCCACTGGTATCTAATACTTTGCCAGTTTTGTCATAAGTTTGAGAGGTGCTGACTGGTCCTGCCGCATATCTTACAGTGATATTTCCCGTAACTAGGTCATGTTCTTGACTTAGCCCGCTAAAATTAGGACTTCGATACATGATTGGTTTGTTGTTTTTGTCAAACTTAAACAAACCTTGTCCACTGGCGTGTTCTTTAGAACCGTCAGGATTGAGTTTGATCGCTACCCCATCTCCCATTTGATTATCACCCGGTTGTAATTGAACATTAGGTAATTTAGGTATAGGAGGTATCTGTGTATTAGGTTTAAAACCTGGATCTCCAGGTTTGCTTGCTTGTTCTAACTGTGCAGCCAATGTTGACTGGTTAGCAGTTGCTTGTGCCATTGATTTGGAATTTTCTTCTTGTCTTGCTTGTTCCCAGGCTTGTAAATTGGGCCCTGCTAGTTGTGCGGCTTTTGCTTTGATAGCATTAATAGAAGCAACCGCATCCGGACTTGCTCCCTTTTCAACACCACTATTGTCGGGCTGCATTTCTTTGGCAAGCATATCGTACTTTGCCATCAACTGTGCATACTCCGCATACTTAGGATCTGATTTATCAGCAACTGTTTTTAATGTATTATTTTCTTGAACAATAGACACGAAACGGCGCATATCATTTGCGCCTTCTACTTTGCGACTAGATGCATTATCTAGTGCTTGTAAAATTTGTTTCATATCCATGGTATTATAGACCTGATAATACTTTTAGACGAGATAAATTAATAGATTCGGCAATCATGCTTTCTTCCATTGCACATTCTTTCATACCATGTACCGGGCAAGATTTACCTTTTGGTGACTCGTTGCATTTACCTGAGGATTCTTTAACTTTTTTACCGCCTTCTTCATCTTTGCCTAAACGTCCAGCAATGACATCGCCTTTGGTTACTTTATCATATGGTTTAGCATTATTGGCTAAGTTACCGTCGCCTTTCTTCTTTTCAGCAACAACTTTTCTAACAATACTCTTGACTAGGTCTTGATCTTCTTTAAATGCTGGATTTGTAGGACCAGGAGTTTTTTCACTCCACTCTTTACCTTTGTTTGGACCAGAAGTTACTTTAGGATACTTGCCAGTCTTTGGATCTTTCTTAGGAGCGGCTGTAGCACCATCTGGTGGACTCATCTCGTTTGTTGGCTCTGGTGAATTTAACTCGATTTCGCTTTTATATTTTCCGGCTTTAGCTCTTTTTGCGTAAACGTCGTCATCGGGTTTTTCACCGGCTGTGCCCTTCTTCATTAAATTACTGACACCCTTTCCTATTTTTCTTCCTAATTTTGAAATAGGATCAGTTGGTTCAGGAACCTTAAATCCGCCAGCAGTTCCTAGAGATTCATCAGTTTTCTTTTTTTTCTCTGGAAGACCTTTGTGTTTTGTACTAGCAAAGTCTTCGGCATCTTTCTTGCTCATGCCTTTAGCGGCTTTGGCAACTGCGTTGCTGGCCGGCTTTTCGCCCTTCTTGGCCGCATGAACCATACCCATAAATTTTTGTTGTGCTTTGCTCACAGCCTTTTCGACAACAAGCTCGATGGCTTCGCGAACCATTTTTTCTTTGACTTTCTTTGCTTTGGCTGCTTTTTCTACCTTGGCAATCTTTTCTGCGGCTTCGTCGATTTCATCTTTGACACGAATGCTGGCCACAGTCCATCCTGGATTGTCACGCTTCATACGATCACGTACTTCGCCTTGACTTTCGCCTTCGTCGGCAACAGTGGTAACGCCACGTGTTTTATTATCTTTTTCAAGTTTAACAAAGTATTGTTTACGTTCTGATTTATCAACTTGACCTTTCTTTTTGTCAGTTGCACGTACACCGCTGGCTTCGTCTAAATCTTCTTTTTTGTCTTCGGCTTTTTTACCTTTGACTTTTTTCATAGCCCCTTCTAAAAGAGACTCTAGTTTTTGTTCGTATGTGGTCATTTCGTCAATTTTCCTTTCTTCGTCATCCATATCGGACACTGGTTCATCGCTTGGTAGCTCTACTTCAGCATCACCTGTAATGTCGTCGATGTTGGATGCATGACTGCCATCGCCGAACTTAACTTGGTATTCCATGTAGTGATAGACACTATCTAGATAATCTGCGGATTTAGTGATTTTAGCCTGCACCCAACCTTCTAAGTCTTGCCCATCTTCTATCATTTGGAACAGTTTCATAGAATATTTGGCAGCTCTGTATAGTTCAGAACGGGCCATAGAACCTTCGTGATCATCTACGGGTTCAGACATTGTTGGTCTCATTTCGTCATGCATGTTAAAATCTCCTGATATTGTATTTATCGTTTTGCTATACTGCCGCCTGTCAACAGATTAGCCTTCATATCTAATGCGTTTTTAGCAGTACCGTCTTTGTTTTTAGGTGTTTTACCTGCTTTATTTTTATAAATTGCACCTACTTGTACATTTCCAGAACTAGTACTGCCGGCACTTGCTTCCTCATCAAATTTTTCTATGCCACGACTTTGTACTCCGCCACGCTTACGTTTAGCGGCTAGTTCTTCTAAACCATGAC
>JACCDY010515770.1_pt1 | contig 16247 bp, 21 predicted proteins | sample 7446391 | NCBI WGS metagenome assembly JACCDY01 (sample SAMN15323451, study PRJNA562643) | freshwater metagenome | isolation source: river surface water | place: USA:Blue River Watershed | collected 2017-08-18
CGAAATCACTGCGACTGTTGTCTGCAGTTATTTGTGCACAGGTTTCATGGTTTACGAGATCATCCCGGCTTCCTCGGCCCGCTTCCCCTGCCTCAACAACTAAAGTCGAGACCGTTCACCCCCAAGTTTTCTACCATTAGTAGAAAGTTGGGTGAGCTACGTTGAGAAACGTAATTCACACTATTTAGTTTTATAAAGTTAGTTTTCAATTGCTAACTCTTACTGCTTTTTTCGACACTTCACCCACTTAAAATTTAAGTGGATTTTTCTAACTTCTTCAGAGGGTATGGAGCGGCATTCTTGTCTGCACAACTCGATCTATCTGAAGCGATGTCCTTAGTATAGAGAACGCATAGGACAAGTGAGAAATTCCCGAATGGGGGCCTTATTCAAGCGCAAATGACACCGGGCGGAAAGACTGAAATAGGTCCTGTATTAATCTTTTCCAGATTGGCGACGTGAAAGCTCGCGATTTACTTCGCGGGTAGCTTGCTGCTCCATCAAAGTACTGCGCTTATCGTGCGCCTTCTTACCCTTGGCGATAGCTACTTCAATCTTCGCTTTGCCATCCTTGAAGTAGAGCTGCAGTGGAACGAGAGTGATTCCAGAATCTTTGGTGCGCGATGCAATCTTGCGAAGTTCAACCTTATTGACCAATAACTTTCGCTTACGACGAGGTGTGTGGTTAGTCCATGTTCCTTCTGTGTATTCAGGAATATGAACGCCGTGAAGCCAGAGTTCGCCGTTTTCAATCATGGCAAAGCCATCGATCAGAGATGCACGACCTGCACGCAGTGATTTAACTTCAGTTCCCATAAGGACGATGCCGCATTCGTAGACATCTTCAATCGAGAAGTCGTGGCGCGCCTTCTTATTCTGAGCGATGAGCTTCTGACCAACTTCTTTAACCATGAGCTCACCTCCCTCTTTAATTAATTTCTAGCAGTAATTGCTAGTGGCTAATTAAACCTTTAAGTAGCGGCGAAGGGTAATGAGCGATGCGATCGTTGAGACCACGAGGCCTGTAAGAAGCAACCATCCAGAGGCGGCAGCAACTTCTCCCCATCCAAAGAACTTGGTAAAGGTAAGAAGCGGTGCAACCTTCGTGTCGACAACGAACTTCAGCGATGCAAGAAGTCCAGTTGCAAGACCCCAGCCGATAAATGCCGAGAAGATACCTTCGAGAAGGAATGGAAGTTGGATTGACCACGAGGATGCTCCAACAAGTCTCATCACTCCTGTTTCGCGGCGACGGTTAAATGCTGCGATACGAAGAGTGTTGCTAATCAGAAGTGCTGCAGTAAGAACTGAGAGGAGACCAACAATCAACGCACCATTGCGAAGTACGCCAAGGAGCTTAAAGAACTTCTCAAGAATTGATCGCTGATCCTGCACGATATCAACGCCTGGGCGTCCACTAAATGCACTGACGACAACATCAAATTGTGTTGGGTCTTTCAACTTCACTCTAAATGATTCAGGTAGCTGATCTGCAGTTACATTCTGCGCAATTGCAGAGTCTTTAAAGCGCTCTTTAAAGCGCTCATAAGCTTCTGTTTGTGATTCATAGAAGACGCTTTCAACAACAGGAAGTGCATCTAGATCAGCCTTAATTGATGATCGCTGCTCTTCATTAACAACTCCACCAGAACAAGATGGTGATTCAGAGAGTGATCCGCAGAGAAATACAGAAACTTCAATCTTGTCATACCAATAATCTTTCATCGCACTTACTTGTGAGTTAGAAAGAAGACCAATTCCAAGAAGTGAAAGCGAGATTGCAACTGTAACGATTACAGCAAAGGTCATCGTAAGGTTACGGCGAAGTCCGATGCGGACTTCCTTCATTAAGAATCCTGCGCGCATGAGCTGCCCCTTATCCCGTGTATCCATAGACGCCGCGAACTTGATCGCGAATAACCTGGCCGCCATCGAGCTCGATCACTCGCTTGCGCATTTGATCAACAATTCCTGAATCGTGTGTGGCCATAAGAACTGTCGTTCCTTCGCGGTTGATGCGATCGAGCAATTTCATAATTCCAACAGATAAAGCTGGATCAAGGTTTCCGGTTGGCTCATCGGCGATGATGATTGCAGGACGTGTTACATATGCGCGAGCAATTGCAACGCGCTGCTGTTCTCCACCTGAAATCTCTGACGGCAAGCGATCGCCCTTATCTTCAAGGCCCACGAGTTCAAGCATCTCTGGAACTTCGCGGTTGATCTCTTTCTGAGAATATCCAAGGACGTGAAGAGAGAATGCGATGTTCTCTGAAATTGTCTTATTGGGAAGCAAACGGAAATCTTGGAAAACTGTTCCGAGCTGGCGGCGAAGTTCTGGAACCTTATGGTTTGCAAGAGTTCCGAGATCTTTTCCAGCTACATGAATAACACCTGAGGTTGGTCGCTCTTCGCGCAAGATAAGGCGCAAGAAAGTTGATTTACCTGAACCTGAAGAACCCACCAAGAAGACGAATTCGCCCTTTGTGATTTCAAGGCTCACGCTATCGAGGGCCGGTCGATCCTGCCCAGAGTAAATCTTCGTTACATTTTCAAAGCGAATCACAACTGCTCCTTATTACGCTCTATCGAGACCTGCCCCTAGTTTAAGTAGGTACGCACGGATAACTCGGGAAATTCGCCCTTTTTGCGAAAATTCACAGATAGGAATAAATCACATTACGCGTGTGTGGAGCGGCGCCAGCGAATTCCAGCCTCGATGAAATCATCGATTTCACCATTTAATACAGCAGCTGTATTTCCTGTTTCATGGTTATTTCGAAGATCTTTCACCATTTGATACGGCGCAAGAACATAGGAACGCATCTGATTTCCCCATGATCCTGAGTTATCACCCTTGAGCGCATTGATCTTTGCCTGCTCTTCTTGGCGTCGACGTTCCAATAACTTTGATTGCAGAACTGCCATTGCGGTTGCCTTATTTTGAATCTGTGAACGCTCGTTCTGACATGAGACAACAATCCCAGTTGGAATATGAGTCAAGCGCACAGCAGAGTCAGTTGTATTCACACCTTGCCCGCCAGGACCTGATGAGCGATAGACATCGACGCGTACTTCCTTCTCATCCAATTCAATGTGGTCGCTCTGTTCAACAACAGGAACAATTTCAACGCCAGCAAAGGATGTGTGGCGACGTGACTGTGAATCAAAGGGAGAGATACGAACTAAGCGATGGGTGCCTTGTTCTACCGACAAAGTTCCATAGGCATAAGGCGCACTAACTCTAAATGTCGTCGATTTAATTCCTGCTTCTTCTGCATACGATGTTTCAAGGACATCGACTTTAAATTCATGACGTTCGCAGTAACGCAGATACATGCGCATCAACATTTCGGCCCAGTCAGCAGCCTCTACTCCACCAGCTTCAGAGCGAATTGTTATCAGCGCATCACGCATGTCATATTCGCCATTTAATAAAGTGGTGACTTCAAGTTCACTAATCGCCTTCTTGGCAGAATCAAGTTCCGCTTCTGCATCCGCCAACCCCGAACCATCTGGTTCATCTGCAGCCAATTCAAAGAGAACAGGCAGATCATCAACGCGACGACGAAGTCCTTTGAGTCTTGAGATAGTTCCTTGAACTCTCGATAACTTACTTGTTACAACTTGCGCCTTCTCTGGGTCATCCCACAAATTCGGAACGCCAGCAGCTGCCTCAAGTTCGACCGCCTCAGCTTCAAGCTTTGGAAGATCTAGGACTTTCTCAATCGAAGTAAGGGTCGCACTTATCTCGTTGATTTCGAGGTTATATTCGCGAGCCATGGGTTAAGGATAGCGAGAAGTTTTACCCTAAAAACCTGCAGGCTGTAGACAGTGAGATTCTTATCCCACATTCAGTCCATAGAAATTGGTGGTTATCTTTCTCTCATCAAATATTCCAACCCGCGAGGTAATTCGTACTTCGGGTTGGTTGAGGAAGGCCGGAGAAAAAGGAAGTTTTACCTTTGCTGAAGTTAGAATCCCAAGTTCAAAACCATCACATGAGATCTCTTCAATCTGTATGGAGTGAAGATTCTTCCTCGTAACAGTCGCATCAAGCTGCACCCAGCTATTCAGTGCATCAATTGCATCTATCCTGCCTTTATCGCAGTCGATGGGGATTCCAGGGTCTGTCTCACCACCCAATAAATTCAATCCAAATCTCACTGCGGTGTATCTCTTCTCGTAGTACTTACTCAAATCAAGATTACGTACTCCTCGTTGAGCCGCTGCTTCAGTTGCTTGCGTCAATGTTCGTTTTGCCAGATAGACGGAACTTATATTTGTAAGAACCATAAGTGTTATTACGGAGAGGAGAAATAACCCCATAATCAAAATCGAAATTGAACCTCTCTCATCCTTGAGAAAGGCTCGTTGAACTTTGGCGACTAGGCCCATGGTGATACATATTCAATTGCAGAAACTTCAGTCGTGAGATTTGTAGAACCTCTAGACACAAGGCGGATGAGAACTCGAGCATCTGGCGAGATGCAGGGCGAAGCAGAGCAGATAATTCGAATCTCAATATCTTCGTACCCCAAGATTGCTCCTCCTTTTTTGACGATTTGTTCTGCAACCCCAAATGCAATTTCATCATTAGAACTGGAAACAAATGCTCGAGCAGACTCTCTTGCCAAAGTGCGCAAGGAATCTTGTTCATCGCTTGAATGAGCGAACTGAGCCATAAATATGAATAGAGGAATAAAGAGTGGAATCGCCAAGATTGAGAATTCAACAGATGCGCTACCGCTGCAATCTATGAGGATTCTCTTTGCTTTTACAGCAATGTTTTTGATTCCACATAGAAAAAATTTAAACCTCATCTTTGATTCTCAACTACAGCTAAACCGCTTACTTTAATCCTTTGGTCTCTTCCAATTATTTGGCCTAAACCCGGAATGATTGACGGTAACAATCGCTCCTCATGGCTAACCACTAGATCTAAATTGTGGTTCGTGTCAGGGGAGTAAATATGAAGATAGGTGTCGCTATCCTGAAAATTGCCAGTAATTGCTCGCTGAGATGCCGCATCCTGCGCAGAAATTTTTGCCATATTTCTTCCGTGAATAGAGATTGTTAGTTGTGAGGCAATCAAGAAGAGGGTTAATAGAGGAATTAACACCATTGCGCTCTCTGTGCTCCCAGATTCACACTGAATTAGTCTTTTGATTCCTCGAAGCAATTGCTAGCGAATTCCATTCATGGCATCGAGTGAATTCTTCAATATGGCGGTGAGACGTGGTGCGGCAATAGTCCAGATTGCAGTTACTAACCCTGTAGTCATCAATACAACAAGGACCCATCCCGGGACATCGCCACGCTCATTATTGATTGCCTGATAAAACCTAGTTCTCTTTAAATCGTAGATTTTCACCGAAAGGTAATTTGTGATTGAGATTATGAACTCACCTGAGATTTCACTTATTTTCTGCATTCATTCCTTCTTTCTTGAGTTGATGGTTTTGTTTTTTTCGCGTTCATCCGGTGGCAAAGAGGTTTAAGGTGGAAAGTGAGGGCCATAGGGCAAAAAGGATTGAAATTGGAAGAATGAGAAATACAACTGGAATCATCATGGCAATCTCTGACTTTCCTGCCGCACTCAAGATTTGATTTCTTTGAAAGTCTCGCGCCTCTTTTACATGACTGTGAAGCACGTCGATTAAGGGAGCTCCTCGAGTGATAGCAATGACAATCGCATCCACAAAACGTCTTATTGCAATTGAGTGAACTCGCCTACTCATTTGATCAAGCGCCTGGTTAAAGGGAGTTCCTTGCGCCACCTGATTAATCGCCCATTCGAACTCATGAGTCAGGGGTCCACTTCCCCGATCAGAGATTCTCTTTAAGACTGTCAATGGGGATTCTCCTGCTGATAGGGCCAGAGTCATCATTTCGACGATTCCAGGGAAATCAGATTCAATCCGAATTCTGTGTTCAACCACTCTACGATTTAACGATCTCTCCATGATTGCGAACGTTATGACAGGTATTGCAAGAGCGGTTCCCAAGATTGATAGGAAGGAATTTCCGTTCACAGTCAGAAAAATAACTGCCGTTAATGTGAATGCTCCGCTGAAGAATATTTCCCTGAGGCGAAAATTTTCATAAGCAACATCGCTCGTGGCACCCAGCTCGGAAAGTTTACTTCGCACCGATGTCCTATCGACGGTACCCCGAATGGTTCTTAGCAGAAACGCCTCCCAAGAGAATTCATCATTTGCGATAACCAAAGCGGGAATTAGAAAGAGCAAGGTGACAAGCAATATCTGTCTCATGATTTGCCTACAAATACTCTTACTTGTTCAGGTATTTCACCCAATTTATTCATCCATAGATAAGCAATTGCAGTCAGCAGTAATCCCGCGAAGAGAATCATGACTCCAGAGCTATTTGAAAATGCTTCTACCGTGGAACGTTGGGTAGAGAGAAGGATTAGAAGAATCCAAGGAGCGCCCGCTGAGAGATGTGCTGAGTTCTTGATCCAGTTCTGTTTAACCGCAATCTCTCTTCGTAGCGCCAGATCCTCGCGAATGAAGTTACCAAGAAGTCGAAGGATGTTAATCAACTCTGCGCCGCCCAAAGTTTTTGAGATTAGTAGCGCTTCAATAATTAAGTCAGTGCTGGGCTGTCCAAGCTCTGACTTCACCTTCTCGAGTTCTCTATGGAAATCGCCAGTGAGATGGAGGTTTTCGCGAAAAGATGCGAAGTGAGGGGCAAATACTGCAGGGCCTCGCTTACCCAATCCCGCCAGTGACTCATTGAGTGAGAGCCCAGATTGAAGTCCAGAAATGAGGTGATCAATCATCTCTGGTGCTGCCGCCTGAATGTCGGATGCTCTTTTATCAGTAACTCTTCGTTGCGCGACTGTGATGAAAATTCCAACAAAAAACGCAAAGGCTGAAGCAATAATCAATGAACGAGAAAAGAGAAGAACTAAAATGGCAGCGAGAAACATAGCCAGTGCAATTTTAAGAGTTTTTATCTTTTGGTAATTATGTATTCTCATGAAATTGTCCCGAGACCTTTCAAATATTTATCTCCACTCCATTGCCATACATTTTCTATTTCTGTACGATCGTTTTCATATCTGCCCGTAACTTTTGCAATTTCTACGATGCGTCGAGTTCCATCAGGAGCCAATGAGACTTGAACTACAAGATCAATTGCCGAAGCCACTGTCGGGGCAATAAATTTATGTGAGATATTCTCACCAGCTAAGAGAGGGAGAGTTTGTAATTTTGTTATGGCATCTCTCGCAGAATTCGCGTGAATTGTGCCCATGCCAGGGAGTCCCGAGTTCAATGCAATCAGCAAGTCGAGCGCTTCTGCTTCACGGACTTCGCCCACAATGATTCTTGAGGGTCTCATGCGAAGCGCTTCCTTAATCAATTTCCGAAGTGGTATCTCCCCTTCACCTTGCAAATTTGGCCCACGGGTCTGCATTTGAACTAAATCAGGAGTATTTGGATGCAGCTCAAAAACTTCTTCTATTGTTATCACACGCTGTGTGAGCGGAACTTCAGAAGTTAATGCGTTTAGCAGCGTTGTCTTTCCCGCCTGTGTACCTCCACTAACCAAAATGTTTGCACCAGAACGCACAGCTTCCTGCAGCTGCAAGGCAATCTCGGATGTCATTACTCCACGAGTTGCGAGCTCTTTAAGTGAGATATGGTGAAGTAAATGTTTTCGAATGTTTACTGCCCAATGTTCGGCAGTGATCTCAGGGATTACAACGTGAAGTCTGCTGCCATCTGGAAGTCTTGCATCAACAAACGGTTGGGAAACATCTAACCTGCGACCGCTCCAGAGCAGTGCTCGATCAACTAACTCCCTTACTGCATCAGCCGTGAGGACAAGATTCGTCAGCTGGCTCTTTCCTGCGCGTGCGACAAAAATTCTCTCGGGTGAATTAATCCAAATTTCTTCCACAGTTGCGTCGTTTATGAATGGTGCGATTGGCCCAAAGACGAGATTTGGTTCCATCGTTTCCATGTCGGGAAGTTAGGACATGTATGACAAAGTAATCAGGGAAGCCGCCTTCCTTGTGGATTGCGGAGAACATGACTAACCCTTGGTAACGGAATGTAACTCTTGGTTATCTAGGCGATTCAGTATTTCGAGCGAGCTCTCTTTCGGGCTTACTTCAAGTATTGAGTAACTACATTCAAATCCATCTAGATCAACTCCATCAAGAATTCGCTCTGCTAGCGAGATTCCAATCGCTGCAGAACTCTTGAGAATGAGCGTGAACTCCAAAAGCCCTAAACGTGCACAAAGATCTTGAGACCTAATTGAGGATTTCAGAATTTCTGCGAAGGTAACAACTGCGACTTCGTACTTTGATTGACCTACATCATTTCCCGACAAATCTTGCAAAACAAACTTGATCAGAGTTAATCGAGATTTTTCCCTATCAGCAGAAGCTAAATCTCTTCTCAAATTCTCATAAAAATATGGCGGGGCAGCAAGATGCGTCAGTGAATCATGTAGACCATCATGAGTAAAAGTCACGTCAATGGCCAAAATCGATGATAAATCCGTTACGGCGAAAAGTTACAGGCGCTGATAAAGTTACATACATGAGTAGCAATTCCACATCTAGCAATACTCCCAATCTTTCAAGTAAGCGCTCCAGAGTGGCAGCCCTTCTCTATGTGGAAGCTGGAATCGTGTTTGCCCTAGGTCTATGGCTAACGGTGCTGGGATTTACTCACGAAGAGAAAGAGATGACGCCGCTTCTTGCAGAGATTGGTTTTGCACTTGCGGGATCAGCTGGATTGTTTGCATGTGCTCGCGGGTATGTAAATGGCAAGGTTTATGGGAGATCGCCAACAATTCTGGCTAACTTGATTGCTGTTGGTGTTGCGTACTATCAGATTCAAGGTGCCTTCTATATTGGCGCTGCAATCATTCTTTCACTTGCGCTACCGACTTTGTACTTTGCTTTAGCTATTGCAAAAGAAGAAGGCTAGACCCTTCTTGCTATACCTATTTCTCGTAAGGAATTGAAATAGTTACCAAGGCACAATCTTCTGGTCTTCCCAGAGAACGCCGGTGACTTTCTCGGCATCGGTTGTTCCTGCAGAATTAAATGGTCGTGTGGCTAACCAGATTGCAGTTGCTGCGCCTTCTTCGGCAGAACGTGGTGCATCAGGGCCGCCCATATCTGTTCGTGAATGATTAGGGCAGATTGCATCAACAAGGAATCCGCGAGCGCCAAGTCCAGTCTCATGTGCAAGATTGCGAACGAGTGCATTTACTCCAGCTTTACTAATTCTGTAGGGAGCAAGACCGCCAGCATTTCCTGGTCCAGACATTCTTCCTAAACATGCAGAGAAGATAATGACTCGACCATTACGTGCATCTGCCATAGCTGGCGCTATTCCATTCACTAATTGGAATACAGAGTCAAGATTAATCGCCATCACTCTGCGCCATTCAGCATCATTTGTCTTCAAGGTCTTAGACATCTTCTCGCTCATAACTCCGTGGGCAAGGATCAGAAGTTGTGGAGTTGAAAGTGATTGGGTGAGTGAATCGATAAGTTCGCGAACCAAGTGCGGTTGTTCTAAGTCGCAGGTGAATGTGGAGATATGAACTTCTGCTCCTGCTTGTGAGGCTGCGCTATGAATCTGCTGTGAAGCGCTCTCTAGTCCAGCGGAATCCTTAGCTACCAGTGCAAGATCAAAACCTTGCAGTGCGAGCGCCTTTGCTGTCTCGAATCCGAGGCCGCGGCTTCCGCCAGTGATGATGGCGAGAGGGCGATTTTCTGTGGCTGACATCTGAGAACTCTCTCAAGAATTGGGCAGCTTCGCCTCTCGGAGATTTCTAGAGCCTCGAGGTCGACAGAGATGGCTCGAAAATGTGCCCAATCTCGCGGATTTGGGCTTGGCCGCGCATTTATTTGGTGCGCGTGCAGCCGATAGTCTTACCCCTGTTCTAGAGCGGTAATTCTCCGCAATAGATATGTAATGAGATAACAGGCTACGAAGGTCGCAAAGGAGCGCTCAGTGTCGCAATCAGGTCAGGACTTTGGAGCAAATGATTGGCTCGTTGAAGAGATGTACGAGCGATACCAATCAGATCCAACCTCAGTACCAAGCGAATGGGTAACGTACTTTCAGAATAATCCGCAGGCGGGAAGTGCAACAAAAACTCCAGCTACTGCAACACCCAATAACGGAACTCCTGGCGCTGGAACACCGCCAACTCCAAAGCCTGTAACTCCACCAAATATTTCTATGCCAGGAACACCTGCACCGGTTGCTCCTGCTGCAGTAACACCAGCGGCTCCCGTTGCACCACCCGTTGCACAAGCAGCTCCGGTTGCAACACCTGCTGCGCCGGCGCAACCAGTGCAAACACAACCAGTTGTCCGAGATATTGCAGCAACACTTGCAACTCCTGCTGATCCAATCGCAAAACCAATTCCAACTTTAGTAACACCTAGTGCATCTAAGCTTGAACCAATTCGCGGAGTATCAGCTCGCGTTGTCCAGAGCATGGAAGCATCACTGACAGTTCCAACAGCAACATCAGTTCGCGCTATTCCTGCGAAGTTGATGATTGATAACCGCATCGTTATTAATAACCACCTCAAGCGCGGTCGCGGTGGAAAGGTTTCATTCACACACATCATCGCCTACGCCATGATCAAGGCCCTTCGTGCAATGCCAGAGATGAACGCTTTCTACGGCGAACTCGATGGAAAGCCAGCACTCGGTACACCAGATCACATCAACCTTGGTATCGCTATCGATTTAGCAAAGCCAGATGGATCTCGTCAGCTCTTGGTTCCATCTATTAAGGGTTGCGAAGCACTTGAATTCGGTCAGTTCTGGGTTGCCTACGAAGAGATCGTGAAGAAGGCCCGCGCTGGAACTCTGACCGTTGAAGATTACGCAGGAACAACAGTTTCACTTACCAATCCAGGAACAATCGGAACCGTTCACTCTGTTCCACGCCTTGTGCAGAACCAAGGTTTGATTATTGGCGTTGGCGCAATGGATTACCCAGCAGAGTTCCAGGGAGCAAGCGAAGAGACTCTTGCGCGTATGGCAGTCAGCAAGGTCATCACATTAACGAGCACCTACGACCACCGCGTTATTCAGGGTGCGCAATCAGGTGATTTCCTTCGCCGCATTCACGAACTTCTTCTCGGCGCAGATGGTTTCTACGATGAGATCTTTACTGCACTACGTATTCCTTACGAGCCAATTCGTTGGGCTCCTGACTTTGCAGTAACAAAAGATGAAGAGATTGATAAGACTGCTCGCGTTCAACAGTTGATTCATGCATATCGCACATGGGGCCACCTCATGGCAGATATCGATCCACTCGTTTACATGCAGCGCAATCATCCAGATCTCGATGTGCGCACACATGGACTTACTCTCTGGGATCTCGATCGTGAATTTGCAACAGGCGGATTCGGCGGAAAGAACTTCCTTCCCCTTCGTAAGATTCTTGGAATTCTGCGCGATGCATATTGCCGCTCTGTTGGTATCGAGTACATGCATATTTCAAATCCTGCAGAACGTAAGTGGGTGCAATCAAAGGTTGAAGGCGTATCAGGAATTCCAGCTCGCGAAGAACAACTTCGTATCTTGCGCAAACTCAATAGCGCTGAAGCATTTGAATCATTCTTACAGACTAAGTTCGTAGGACAGAAGCGCTTCTCACTTGAAGGTGGCGAATCTGTTATTCCACTGACCGATGCCATCGTTTCAGCAGCTGCTGAAAGTGGTCTCGATGAAGTATGTATCGGTATGCCACACCGTGGTCGCCTTAATATGCTGGCAAATATCGCTGGGAAATCAGTCGGACAGATCTTCCAGGAGTTCCAAGGACATTACGCTGAAAACGAAGTTCATGGTTCAGGCGATGTGAAGTACCACTTGGGAACTGAAGGTGTCTTTACCGCAGAATCAGGTGCGACAACAAAGATTTATCTCGCTGCAAACCCTTCACACCTTGAAGCGGTCAACCCAGTTCTTGAAGGAATCGTTCGCGCAAAGCAAGATCGCCTCAATACAAAGGGTTCATACACAGTTCTTCCAATCCTTCTCCACGGAGATGCATCATTTGCAGGTCAAGGCGTCAACGCTGAAACCCTGCAGCTCTCGCAACTTCCGGGATATCGCACAGGTGGAACTATCCATATCGTTGTCAATAACCAAGTTGGATTTACAACATCACCAAGCTCATCACGTACTTCACGTTACTCAACAGATGTTGCCAAGTTGATTGAGGCACCTGTCTTCCACGTGAACGGTGATGATCCAGAGGCATGTGTTCGCGTTGCCCGCCTAGCCTTCGAATACCGTCAAGAATTTAATAAGGATGTCGTCATCGATATGGTCTGCTACCGACGTCGCGGCCACAACGAAGGCGATGAGCCAAGCTTCACACAGCCGCTGATGTACAAGCTGATCGATGCCAAGCGCACAACACGTACCTTGTATACAGATGCGCTCGTTGGTCGTGGAGATATCACCCCTGCAGAAGCTGAAGAAATCGCTCGTGACTACCAGGCACAGCTCGAAGAAGTCTTCGCATCAGTTGCTAACTACGAAGAACACCACGATCCAAACTTCGTTGTTCCTGCAGTGCCAAATGCTGAAGATGTACCAACATTCATCTCAGAAGAGCTCATCCGTGAAATCGCAGCTACACAGATTGCGATTCCAGAAGGATTTAACATCCATCCAAAGCTCTTGCCACAACTTCAACGTCGCGCAGAGTCAATCAACGATGGAACAATCGACTGGTCAACGGGTGAAATGCTTGCATTCGGCTCACTTCTCAAAGAAGGACGTCCGGTTCGCCTGGCAGGTCAGGATTCACGTCGCGGAACATTCTCAAACCGTCACGCAGTCATCATTGATAAAGAGAATGGCAATGAGTGGACCCCGCTTCGTTCGCTGATCTCTGATGCGAATCAATTCTTCGTTATCGATTCGCTCTTGAGCGAATATGCCGCAATGGGATTTGAGTACGGTTACTCGGTTGTTCGTGATGAAGCGCTCGTGTTGTGGGAAGGCCAATTTGGTGACTTCGCCAATGGTGCACAGACAGTGGTCGATGAATTTATCTCCTCTGCTCTACAAAAGTGGGGCGAGCGTTCATCGGTTGTACTTCTTCTTCCACATGGATATGAAGGACAAGGACCAGATCACTCATCAGCTCGCATTGAGCGCTTCTTAGCCCTATGTGCTGAGAAGAATATGACTGTCGCACAGCCATCCACACCGGCTTCGTACTTCCACCTGCTCCGTTTCCACGCAGCAAATCCAAAGCGCCGTCCAATGGTTGTCTTTACTCCGAAATCAATGTTGCGTCTTAAAGCTGCTGCATCATCGATGAGCGACTTCACATCTGGAACATTCCTTCCAGTTATCGGTGATACAACTGTAAATAACGCATCACGTCTGATCTTCTGCTCAGGAAAGATTTATCACGACCTCGTTGCAGAACGTGCCCGAATTAATGACAGCAGCACAGCGATTGTTCGCGTAGAGCGTTTGTACCCACTGCCAATTGCGCAGATGGAAGTGGAAGCGAAGAAGCATCCAAATGCCAACCTTCTCTGGGTACAAGATGAGCCTGCCAACCAAGGTGCATGGCCACACGTTGCCTTAAGTACAACTGAGTCAATCGGTGGAACTGGTGTGGATTCACGAGTACTTCGCCGCATTTCACGTCGCGCATCAGCATCTCCTGCAACTGGAAGCCATCACCTGCATGAGGATGAGGCAAAGGCGTTAATGGATGAGGCCTTTACCAGATGAGTGGATTGACCAGATGAGTACATCACCAATCAAGGATGCACTCGGCTTAACCGGCCAAGAGTTTGTCATGTTTAGCACCGACTGGTGCGGATACTGCAAGCGATTAAAGAACCAACTTGGTGAAATTGGAATTACTTTCCGCGAGATCAACGTTGAGCAAGAGATGGAATATGCCAGCTTTGTTGAAGAAGTTAATGGCGGCAACCGCGTTGTTCCAACACTTCTCTTTTCGGATGGTGTTGCGCTGACTAATCCTTCTGCAATCGCAGTGAAAGATAAGTTAGCTAGCCTTTCTTAATCTTTCTTCTTTGCTCGCTTCACCCTGAACTCCACGCGCGCTTTCACATAGTGAATTGGCAGCCATCCCCATGTACGTGAATCTGTTCCTTCAGGGTTGTCACTGAGTACATAAATCTTGGGGTATTTCTCGCTTGCGATATCGATCTCTGAAATTCTCTTAATGTAAAAAATGCCGGGCTGTTCTGCGCGTTCAACTACAACGGCGTCGCCGACGCGAATTTTATTTCGGAAGAGCGAGAAGCCGGCAACTGCATAATCTCCCCAACGAGCCATCAGCCAATCCCCTGGATTAAAGGTGGGGGCCATCGAACGTCCATCTACAAGAATCGTTGAGTACTTGGCCATGTAGGTAATCCTAATTACTTGGGGCCGAGGTGCGCTCTCGCAAGGCTTGGAGTACTCTCGCGCACATGAGAAACTTTCTAACACCTAAGGTAACCGTTCACGCACACTGCGATCTTCCATGCGGTGTCTACGATCCAGCACAAGCAAAGATTGAGGCTCTCTCAGTTAAGGCATGCATGGAGAAATATGCAGCTAATCCAGATGCAGATTTCCGCGCACGTTCTGTAGCAATTAAGGAAGAGCGTTCACATCAGGTTAAGGAGCACCTCTGGGTTCTCTGGACTGATTATTTCAAGGCTCCACATTTTGAGGCGTACCCACAACTGCACTCACTCTTCAACGAAGCTACAAAGCTCGCAGGTGCAGCTGGAACAAAGGGAACTCAGGATGTAAAGGTTGCAGATCAGTTGATCGCAAAGATCGATGAGATTGCAGAGATCTTCTGGGCAACTAAGAAGGCTTAATCAACTTACTAAAAAGAATTAACTACTCGTTAATGAGTGATTGAGCGGCAGTTCGAGCGAGGAAAGATAATCGCTCAACTGTCGCTCTTCTTATTTCTGCTTGAGCTAAGTGGCGTTCGCCGTCATAGACATCGCATTCAAATGTCAGTTCGCGCCCTTCTATATTGATGACGCGTGCATTGGCGCGAATTTCAACGCCTGCAGTTGCAGAACCAACTATGTCGAGAGCTGAATGTGTAAGAAATGTTGTCTCACCTGGATCGAGATATTCCGAGAGCGATGCAACGCAGGCATTCTCCATCAGCGTTAGGTAGTGAGATGCAGCTACTACCGGCAGATCAGATACACCCATTGTTACGCAGGTATCTCCGGGGCGAACGGTCATGACAGAGAAGCCAACTGCTCCTAAGACTTCTTCGGCCGGTCTCATGCCTTGAAGATTAGTCCTGGTCGTCGATGAAGTGTTGGATATGTGTCTGTTCTATTTGAATTTCACGGTGTTCAACATTTCCAAATTCATCGATCTCAATTGAGATTTCAGTCATGCTGAATTGAGTGACAACTTCTGTACTTGCTTGACCGGCCATCTGGGCACGGATTTGGCGGTGAATGCTCTGGTGCAAATCTTCAGGCGCTTGTTCATCGCAGGAGCGCTTAAGAACATCTTGCAGCATCTGCTGCATCAGGCGCTCGTGTGCAACTTCAGCAGAGCAAGGGGCACATGTTGATAGATGTGAGTTGATTGCATCAGCTTGCGGCAGAGCTTGCTGCTCGCCTTCAATAATGAAGATAACGGAAGAGAGAACTTCGCCGCATTGAATCTCAATAAAACTCATTTCTCGCCTCCCTTCTCTTTAGGAGTAGCTACTGAATAACCAAGCTCTTGGGCATAGCTGGCAAGCTTCTCGCGGAGTTGTTTTCTACCGCGGTGAAGTCGAGACATCACAGTGCCGGCAGGTGCACCAACAATCTCTGCAATCTCTTTATAAGAAAATCCTTCGACATCTGCGAGATAGACAACGATGCGAAACTCTTCTGGGATTTCTTGGAGCGCTCTCTTGATATCACTATCGGGAAGATTCTCAAGGGCCTCGGTCTCAGCAGATTTTCCTTGATCGCTGGTATGGCTCTGAGCATCGGCCAGCTGCCAATCTTCAAGTTCATTATCTGCAATCAGCGGGCGACGCTGATCTTTTCTGTAAGAGTTGATAAAGGTTGTTGTCAGTACTCGATAGAGCCAGGCGCGAAGATTTGTACCCTCTTCAAATTGATGGAAGGAGGTAAATGCTTTGAGGTATGTATCTTGAACTAGATCACGCGCATCTTCAGGATTCTTTGTATATCGAAG
>JACCDY010268643.1_pt1 | contig 16243 bp, 13 predicted proteins | sample 7446391 | NCBI WGS metagenome assembly JACCDY01 (sample SAMN15323451, study PRJNA562643) | freshwater metagenome | isolation source: river surface water | place: USA:Blue River Watershed | collected 2017-08-18
GGTGCAGCAGAGCCACGGCCAGGATGAAAGCACCGAAGAACCCGTTGGCCACGTAGATGTGGCGCACCTTGCTCGTGCCCACCGTGCCGAAAAACACCACCGCAAACGCCACCCACACCAGAGTGATCAGGATGTCGATGGGCCACTCCAGCTCGGCGTATTCCTTGCCGCTGGTGTAGCCCAGAGGCAGGGAAATCGCCGCCAGCAAAATGACCAGCTGCCAGCCCCAGAAAGTGAACGCTGCCAACTTGTCGCTGAACAGGCGCACATGGCAGGTGCGCTGCACGACGTAATAAGCCGCGGCGAACAGGCCGCAGCCGCCGAAAGCAAAGATCACGGCGTTGGTGTGCAGCGGGCGCAGGCGGCCATAGCTGAGCCATGGGATGCCCAGGTTCAGCTCTGGCCAGGCCAGCTGGGCGGCGATGATCACGCCGACCAGCATGCCGACCACGCCCCACACCACCGTCATGATGGCGAACTGCCGTACAACCTTATCGTTGTAGACAGAGGCTTGCATGTTGGCAAAGTTCATTTCTACCTCTTACTGATGAATGACCCTTGGAGTTTCGGGTTTTCCCGAGGGGGTCGACTTGATGAAAATCAATCGTTGCGAAGAATGCGCTCACCTTCGGCCTCGATGTCCTCGAATTGACCCCGGTGAACCGCCCACCAAAGGGCGCCGAGAATGCAAAACACCAGCGCAACCGACAGCGGAATGAGCAGAAAAAGAATGTCCATGGACTTAACTTGAGTGATGGGCGGCGTTGGCAGGCAGGCCGACCGACAGGCGCAAGGCGTTGAGCACGACCAGCAGTGAACTGAGCGCCATGCCCAGGCCAGCGGCCCAGGCGGGCAACCAACCCATCAGCGCCAGCGGCACGCAGGCCGCGTTGTAGAGCACCGACCACAGCAGGTTCTGGCGCACCACCTGGAGGGTCTGGCGGCTGCGCAGCAGCGTCTGCTCCAGCAGGTCCAGGCGCCCCGACATGAGCACCATGTCGGCCTGCGACTGGGTCAGGGCCAGCGCCTGGCCCAGGGCAAAGGACACATCGGCCCCCGCGAGCACCGGCCCGTCGTTCAGGCCGTCGCCCACCATCGCCACCCGATGGCCTTGCTGCTGCAGGGCCTGGATGGCCAAGAGCTTGTCCTGGGGCGAGCAGCCGCCTCGGTAATCCGTCACGCCCAGACTGCGGGCAACCACAGCAACCGCGGTGTCGGCGTCACCCGACAGGACCTTGACCGACAGGCCCTGCTGCTGCAAGGCCCGCACCACCGACGCGGCCTCGGGTCGCAGGGTTTCCTGCAATTCAAAGGTGGCCATCCAGCCCGCCTTGTCGGCCAGACTGACCTGCAGGCGCTCGCGTGGCCCCTCGGGCGCAGCACAAAACAGCGCCGAGCCCCAGTGCAGCTCGCGTGTACCGCCTTCTTGCACCGGCCAGGAGGCGCTCAGGCCCTGACCGGGGTGCTCGGTCAGCACCCAGCCTGCCGGTAGGGGTTCGGCATCCCCGCCCTGCCCTTGTGCGGCACGGCGCTGCCGGGCCTCGGCGGCAATGGCCCGCGACACCGGGTGCAGCGAGTGCATGGCCATGCGTTCGGCCCAATGCCAGGCCTCGCTCAGCGAGGTTCCGCTGCGCAGCTGAACGTTGGCCACGCTGAAGCTGTCGAGCGTGAGCGTGCCGGTCTTGTCGAACACCACCGTGTCCACCTCGGACAGGCTCTGCAGCGCCTGCAGGCGGCGCACCAGCACACCGCTGCGTGCCAGCGCGCCGGCCGTGGCCAGCATGGCAGCCGGGGTGGCCAGCGACAGCGCGCACGGGCAGGTGACCACCAGCACCGCCACCGCCACCATCACGGCGTGGCCCGGCCCCTGGGGCCACCAGGCCACCGCCGCCGCAAGCGAAGCCAGCAGCACGCCCACGAGGAAAGGCTTGGCCAGCCGGTCGGCCAGTTCGGCCATGGCCGGCTTATGCAGGGAGGCACTCTCCATCAAGGCCACGATGCGGGCATAGCGCGTGGCCGCCCCGATCTGCTCGACCGTGAGCTCCACGCGGCCGCTCAGGTTGTGGCTGCCGGCGATCACGGCGTCGCCGGCCCGGCGGCTCTGGGGCCGCGACTCGCCGGTCAGCAGCGCCTCGTCCACCTCGGTCTGTCCGGCCAGCACGGTGCCATCGCCCGGGAAGGCCTCGCCGGGCAGCACCTCCACCACATCGCCCACGGCCAGCCGGCGGATCGACACCCGCTCCCAGCCGCCATCGGGCAGACGGCGGCGCACGCTGTCGGGCAAGCGATTGAGCACCGCCTCCAAGGCGCCGGCCGTGCGGTCGCGCATGCGCAGCTCCATCCAGCGGCCCACAAGCAGGAAAAACACGAACATGGTCAGCGAGTCGAAGTACACCTCGGCACCAAAGGGCCCCCGCGGCTCGAAAGTGCCCAGGCTGCTGACCACAAAGGTGCCCAGCATGCCGATGGCCACAGGCAGGTCCATGCCGATGCGGCGCTGGCGCAGGTCATGCCAGGCGGCCGAAAAAAACGGGGTGCACGAGAACAGCATGACCGGCAGCGACAGCACCCAGCTGGCCCAGCGCAGCAGATGCAGCATGTCCGGGGTGATATCGCCAGCCTCGGCCACGTAGGCCGGCGTGGCGTACATCATCACCTGCATCATGCACAGCCCCGCCACCGCCACGCGCCAGACCATGCGGCGCGCCTCGCGGCGGCGGCGTTCGTGGGCGTGGGCATCGTTGGCCGGCACGGCCGTGTAGCCGGCGGCGGCGCTGGCCTGCATCCATTGCGAGGGACTTGTTTGCTGCGCCGACCACACAATGCGCCCCCTGTGGCTGGCGGCGCTGACCTGCACAGACTTGACGCCTGGCACGAGCCGCAGGGCGTCTTCGATGGAGATGGCGCAGGCCGCGCAGTGCATGCCTTCAAACACCACGCTCGAAGACCAGTAACCTTCCTGCCCGGCTTCGGGCTGGCTGAAGCGCGACCACTCCTGCGGATCGTCGAGCAAGGCCAGACGCTCATCGGCCACCACAGGCGCAGGGCTGCTCGGCTTCAGGTCTTGGGCCAAATTGACGGAAGTCATGCACCGAAGATAGGCGATTCGCCCCATCCAATACTTGATATGCATCAAGTCGTCGGAAAACGCCGGCGCTTAAGCTGAAGCCTGATCATCAACCCCTGAGGAGAAAGCCATGTACAAACGCATTCTGGTCGCTACCGATGGCTCCAGCCTGTCCAAGAAAGCCGTTGCCAGCGCGATCCAGCTGGCCGCCACCTGCGGCGCCGAGCTGGTGGCCCTCAAGGTGGTGCCGCGCTACCCCCAAACCTACTTTGAAGGCAGCATCCCGCTGAGCGCCGCCGAAATCGGGCGCATCGAAAAACAATGGTCAGACGCTGCCGCGGAGAACCTGGCCGCCGTGCAGAAATCCGCCACCGGCAAAGGCGTGACCTGCAAGGCCGTGACCGTCAAGTCCGATGTGGTTTCCGACGCCATCATCGCCGCTGCCAAGAAGCACAAGGTGGACCTGGTGGTCATGGCCTCGCACGGTCGCAAGGGCATCAAGCGCCTGCTGCTGGGCAGCGAAACCCAGCAGGTGCTGACCCACTGCCACACCCCGGTGCTGGTGCTGCGCTGATGGCGCACCGATCCTGACCCTGCAGGTCAGGATCAAGCATAGAATCCTCCGATAAAGAGGATTTACGTATGCTTTTTTCAAGAAAAAAAGCGCTCAAGTCGCTGCTGTGCCTCGGGCTTGGGCTCTTTGTGCTCCCCGCAGCCTGGGCACAGACCCTGACCATCGAGAGCTGGCGCAAGGATGACCAGCTCTACTGGGACAAGGTTCTGATCCCGGCCTTTCAGCGCCAGCATCCGGGCATCAAAGTCGAATTCACCCCCGAAGAGCCGCTGAGCTACGACAGCCGCGTGGAAGCGCGTCTGGCGACCGGCCGTGCCGGTGACCTGATCTTCTGCCGGCCCTTCGAGACGTCGCAGCGCATGCACGACAAGAGCTACCTCACGCATCTGGGAGAGGACGTGCTGCGCCCCTTCAGCGCCCAGGCCCGCCGCGCCTGGAGCACCGACGACGGTCACACCACCTATTGCCTTCCGGTGGCCTACGTGATCCATGGGCTGTTCTACAACAAGGCCCTGTTCCAGCAGCACCGGCTCAAGCCCCCCGTCACTGCAGACGACTTTTTTGCCCTGCTCAGCCGGCTGGCCAAGGTCAGCGAAGTCACCCCTTTGGCACTCGGCACCGCCGACCTCTGGGAGGCCACCCAGGTGGTCTTCACCGGCATGGGCGCGGCTTACTGGCATGGCGAAGTGGGCCGCACCGGCCTGTTGAGTGGCCAGCGGCGCTTCACCGATCCGGAGTTCGTGGCCGCCTGGAAATTCATGAGCCGCCTCAAGCCTTTCATGCACCCCGAGCAGCGCACCATGAGCAACAACGATGTGCAGGTGCTGTTTGCCACCGGTAACGCCGCCATCTACCCAACCGGCTCCTGGGACATCGATTTCCTGCGCAACACCAGCTTCGCCTACAAGAAGAACATCGACATGGGGGTCTTCAAGCCACCGGTGGCCCATGCGGGAGAACGTTGCCACCTGTCGGTGCATCCGGACTTCGGCATTGGCATCAACCGCCACACCCGCAACATGGCCGCCGCCCTCGCCTTTGTACGCTGGCTGGCCTCACCGGATTTTGCGCAGCTGCTGACCGACACCTTGAGCGGGTATTTCTCGCTGTCCAACCATCCAGTGAACCTGACCGACCCGCTGAGCCGGGAGATGGTGCAGTGGCGCAAGGAGTGCGACGAAACCATCCGCCTGAATGCCGAGCTCATGAACCGCGTCTGGCCCCCGATGGAAGAAGAACTCTGGTACACCAATGTGAAGGTGATCAACCAGGAATTCACGCCACAGCAGGCGGCCGAGCGCATCCAGCGGCTGCACGAGCGCAACGCCTACCTGAACAAGGCGGCTGGCAGCGCCCCCAGGCCTGCGCCCAAGCGATAGCCATAGGCATGGAGCGCCAGGGCCTGGCACCGAGCGAATGACCGGGCAGCATGCCGCCCGATCAGTCGCGCTCAGGCAAATTCACCCTTGTACTGCTCGCGCAGCAGGTTCTTCTGCACCTTGCCCATGGTGTTGCGCGGCAGCTCGGCCACCACCACGCACTTTTTGGGGATCTTGAAGTTGGCAAGCCGGGCCTTGAGCTCGGCGATGATGGCCTCGGGCTGCAGGCTGGCGCCGGGCTTGGCGATCACCACCGCCACGCCCACCTCGCCAAAGTCGGGGTGCGGCACGCCGACCAGGGCACTCTCGGCCACGCCCTTCATCTCGTTGATGTAGCCCTCGATCTCGGCCGGGTAGACGTTGTAGCCGCCGCTGATGATCAGGTCCTTGCTGCGACCCACAATCGTCACGTAGCCACGCTCGTCGACCTTGCCCACATCGCCGGTCTTGAAGAAACCGTCGGCGGTGAACTCCTCGGCGGTTTTCTCGGGCATGCGCCAGTAGCCCTTGAACACATTAGGGCCCTTGACCTGGATGCCACCGATCTCACCCACCGGCAGGTCCTGGCCATCATCACCCCGCACCCGCAGCTGCACGCCCGGCAGCGGGAAACCCACCGTGCCGCCACGGCGCTCGCTTTGCTTGCCGTAGCGGGGGTCGGCGCTGTAGGGGTTGGAGGTCAGCATGACGGTCTCGCTCATGCCGTAGCGTTCCAGGATGGTGTGGCCGGTGCGCTCGATCCAGTCGTTGAAGGTTTCGATCAGCAGCGGTGCAGAACCCGCGATGAACAGGCGCATGTTCCGGCAAGCCTCGCGCGTGAGCGCAGGCTCGGCCAACATGCGCACATACAGCGTGGGCACGCCCATGAAGACGGTGGCATCGGGCAGGCGTGCGATCACTCGCTTGGGGTCGAACCTGGTCATCCAGATCATCTTGCTGCCGTTGATCAGCGCGCCGTGGATGGCCACGAACAGGCCGTGCACATGGAAGATGGGCAGCGCGTGGATCAGCACATCCCCGGGCTTCCACCCCCAGTAGTCCTTGAGCATCGCGGCGTTGGACAGCATGTTGCCGTGCGTGAGCATGGCGCCCTTGCTGCGGCCGGTGGTCCCACTGGTGTAGAGGATGGCGGCCAGGTCATCGGCCTGTTTGATGGCGGCCCGGTGCTGGTCGCTGTGGTGCGCCGCGCGCTCGAGCAGACTGCCGGTGCGGTCGTCACCCAGGGTGAAGACATGCTTCGTACCCGCCTGGAAGGCGATCTTGCTGACCCAGCCGAAGTTGGCTGGGCTACAGACCACCACCGCTGGCTCGGCATTGCCGATGAAGTACTCGATCTCGGCGCTCTGGTAGGCGGTGTTGAGCGGGAGAAACACATAACCGGCACGCAGCGTGGCCAGGTAGAGCATCATGGCTTCAACCGATTTTTCGACCTGAACCGCAATCCGGCTGCCTTCTGGCAGGTCCAGCGCATCGAGCAGGTTGGCCATCATGGCAGTGGCGCGGTCCAGGTCGCGCCAGCTGTAGTTCAGGCCATCGTCGGTTTCCACCGCCACGGCATCCAGGTCGGCGGGGAAGGCAGCGCGCAGCGCTGAAAACAGGTTGTGAGAGCTCATGGATGACAACAAACAGGGGGATGCACAAGGACCCGAAGGTCCGCCACGTCAATCGAGTTTGGCGCCGGAGGCCTTGACCACCTGGGACCATTTGGCCAGTTCCTTCTTGATGAAGGCATCGAACTGAGCGCCGGTCAGGTTGGGGAATTCGGCGCCCTGCCCCGCCCAGATGGCCTTGGCCTCATCGGTCTGGCAGGCGCGGCGGATTTCCTCGATGCCACGCGCCTGCGCCTCAGCGGGCGTGCCCTTGGGCGCCCACACGCCGTACCAGGTGGACACGGTGTAGTCGGGCAAGCCCAGCTCGGCCGAACATGGCACGTCCGGGAAGGCGGCGCTGCGCTTGGCGCCCGAGACCATCAGCGCCTTGATGCGCCCGGCCTTGATGTGCTGCGCAGAAGAACCCAGGCCGTCGAACATCATGTCCACGTTGCCGGCGATCAGGTCCTGCAGCGCCGGGCCGGCGCCCCGGTAAGGGATGTGGGTGATGAAGGTCTTGGTCTGCAGCTTGAACAACTCGCCAGCCAAGTGGTGCGAGGTACCACCACCGGCAGAGCCATAGTTCAGGCGCGCCGGATTCTTCTTCACAAAGTCCAGGAAGGCCTTGAAATCGGGCGCTTCCACCTTCTTGGGGTTGACCACCAGCACCTGCGGCACATTGGCCACCAGGATCATGGGCACCAGATCGCGCTCGAGGTCATAGTCCAGCTTGGGGTACATGAAAGGCGCGATCGTGTGGTGCACCGCGCCCATGAACAGGGTGTAACCATCGGGCGCAGCCTTGGCCGCAATGCCGGCACCCAGCGTGCCGCCGGCACCGCCCCGGTTGTCGATCACCAGCTGTTTACCGGTCAGGCGTGAGAACTGCGCCGACAGCGGTCGGGCAAAGGCATCGGTGCCGCCACCGGCCGGAAACGGCACCACCATGGTTACCGGCTTGGTCGGCCAGCTGCTTTGCGCCAGCGACCACAGCGGGGATGCTGCGCCCAAAGCGGCCAGGCTCTTCAGAGCATGACGGCGAGAAAACACCTGTGCGGTATGGGTCATATCGGTCATGGAATTTGTCTCCTGTTGTTGAGTTCTGCGCGGATCATAGGGACAGATCGGCAACTTCGTCAGAAACCGGGATTTTCCCCTCGCCCAGCATCCGCCGGTGGCGATCGAGCTTCTTGAGGTCGTAGAGGTAGTTGACCATGATGCCCCAGGATTGCTGCTGACCTTTGGCCGATGGATCGGCCATCCAGTGGATGCGCTCGACCCGGGCGCCGTTGCCCAGATGAAAACGCGCCACCGCATCCACCGGTCGACCTTGCTCGAGCTCATGGCCCAGGTAGCGGCTGGCGCAATGCAACAACCAGCGCGCCCCGGGGCATTTGGCGTCCAGGTGCGGCCCTTGGTCCAGCCAGGCCTGGATGTGCTCTGGCGAGACCGGTTCAAACCCCACGAAGCGACCCAGCGTACGGCGGTGCTTCTCGGGCAGTTCTTCAAGCAGCCGCGCCGCATTCTTGCGGTACCAGGCCCGAAAGCCCGGGATCGGCGAGAGCGTGGCAAAAGTCTTGAGGTGGGGAAAGTCGGCCTTGAGGGTTTCCACCACCCGCTTGATCAGCGAGTCGCCAAAACTGATGCCTTTGAGACCAGTCTGGGTGTTGCTGATGGAATAGAAGATCGCGGTGGTGGCTTTTTGCAGGTCCACCGCTTCGGCGGTCTCGTCCAGCAGGGGCACGATGTTGGACGCGATCTCGCGGGTGAAGGCCACCTCTACAAAAATCAGCGGCTCGTCGGGCAATCGGGCATGGAAAAAACCGTAGCAACGGCGGTCCGAATCGAGCCGGTTTTTCACATCGGCCCAGCTCTTGATGTCGTGCACCGCCTCGTACTGGATGAGCTTTTCGACCAGCGAGGCCGGCGAGTCCCAGCTGATGCGCCGCAGCTCCAGAAAGGCCACGTCGAACCAGGTGCCGAACAGGGTTTCGAGCTCGGCCTCCAGGGCCAGCAGGCGCTTTTCGGCCTTGAGCTGGGGCAGCAGCTCGGCGCGCAGGTCCACCAGAAAGCGCATACCCTCGGGAAACACCGCAAAACGCTGCAGCAGCCGCGTGCGGTCGGAGTACAGCGCCTTGCGCAAGCGGATCTCGGCCACCCCCTCCTCGGCCGTGCCCACGGCCACCTCGTAGGCCTCACGGGCCTGACGGATGCGCTGGGGGTCGGGCGCAAAGCGCTCGCTCATCAGGATGCAGGCCTGGCGACGCTCCTGAACGGTGGCAGCGGCATACCACTGGGCAAACGCCTTGGCACGGCGCCCGCCCTCGACTTCGCTGACGGTGCTGTCGGCCACGGCCTGCAAGGGGCGCAAAACCCGGCGCTGCGTGGTCGCGTCCAGGGGCTGAGTGCGTCGCTCACGCGCCCCAGCCGTGGCTTGCTCAGCCCCCTGCTGTCCTGGTGCAGTGTTGGAAGCCAAGTCCGGTGGCTTGTGCGCCGGCTTGCCCTTGGGCAGCCAATTGGCCACTTTTTCTTCCCACCAGGAGGATGCATTCACCATGTGCTCCATTGCGTTTGTGCCCACATGCTAAATCAGCCCGAAGGGAGACATTGGCAAATGCATGACAGCCTGGCTGGAGGTTTTCACGTTCAATGTGCATACCTTGACCTCACGGGCGCGATCACCGCCTGCATCGCACAACCATGAACCAGCACATCACCGACCTCGACGCCAGCACCCTTTCGGACGCGATTCATGCCCGCCTGGTTTCCTGCACCGAGGTCATGCAGGCCTATCTTGAGCGCATCGCGCGGCTGAACCCGCAATGCAACGCCATCGTCAACCTGGCGCCGAGCGAAACGCTGATGGACCAGGCCAGACAGTGCGACGAGGAGCTGGCGCACGGTCAGTCGCGTGGCTGGCTGCACGGCATTCCGCAGGCCATCAAGGACACCGGGCATGCGCTGGGTTTTCCCAGCACGATGGGCAGCCGCGTGCTGGCGGGCAACATGCCGCGTGCCGACAGCATCATGACCGAGCGCATGAAGGCCGCAGGCTGCATCGTCATCGGCAAGACCAACATGCCCGAGCTGGGCTTGGGCTCGCACACCTTCAATGAGCTGTTTGGCGCCACCCCCAACGCTTGGGACCGTTCGGTCAGCGCGGGCGGCTCCAGCGGCGGCGCTGCCGTGGCCCTGGCGCAGCGCCTGCTGCCGGTGGCCGACGGCTCGGACTTCATGGGCAGCCTGCGCAACCCGGCCGGCTGGAACCACATCTTCGGCATGCGCCCCTCGCAGGGGCGTGTGCCTTACGGACCGGGGGCCGACGTGTGGGTGGACCAGCTCGGCACCGAAGGCCCGATGGCCCGCAGCGTGCGCGATCTGGCCCGGCTGCTGGCCACGCAATCGGGCCACGACGCGCGCCAGCCCCTGTCGATCAACGGGGCGCTGGACGTGTCGGGCCTACAGTACACCCCCGAGGCACTCCAGGGCCTGCGCGTGGGCTGGCTGGGCGATCTGGGCGGCCACCTGGCGGTGGAAGACGGCATCCTGGGCGTCTGCGAAGACGCGCTGCGCGCCATGCAGAACGCGGGTGCGGTGGTCGAGCCGATGGCCCTGGGCTACGAAACGCAGTCGCTTTGGGACTGCTGGCTGGTCTGGCGCCGCGCCCTGGTCGGACCCAAGGTCGCCGCGCTGCTGCCGCTGCCCCAGGCTGCCGAGCTGCTCAAGCCCGAGGCGATGTGGGAATACGAAAACTCAATCAAGTTGTCCTACATGGACTTCCAGAAAGCGAGCCAGCGGCGCACAGGCTTTTATCACCACCTGCTCAAGGTGTTCGAGACGGTGGATGTGCTGGCCCTGCCGGTGGCGCAGGTCTGGCCTTTCCCCATCTCGCAGCGCTGGCCGCAGCAGATTGGCACACGCCCCATGGACACCTACCACCGCTGGATGGAGTGCACGATCTACGCCACATTGGCCGGCCTGCCCGCCATGAGCCTGCCAGCGGGCTTTCATCCGCACAAGCCCTGGCCCATGGGCATCCAGCTGATTGGCAAGCCGCAGGGCGATGTGGGACTGCTGCAGGTCGCCGCCAGCTACGAGGCGGTACGCCAGGAGTGGCTGCAGCGCCGGCCGAACTGAAGCTTTCTCGGGTCAATCTCAGGCCTGGCGACGCCCACACCACAGCCACAGCAGCACACCACCCGCGATCATGGGCACACACAGCCACTGGCCCATGCTCATTCCAAGGCTCAGCACACCCAGGTGCGCGTCAGGCTCGCGGAAGAACTCGGCTGTAAAGCGGAACACGCCGTAGCCGAACAGGAACGCCGCCGCGACCTGCCCTTGCTGGCGCGGCCGGCGGGCGTAGAGCCACAGCAGCACAAAGAGCAGCAAGCCTTCCATCAGGAACTGGTAGACCTGCGAGGGGTGACGCGGCAAATCACCGGCCCCGCGAAAGACCATGGCCCACGGCAGGGTGGGGTCGGCCACGCGGCCCCACAGCTCGCCGTTGATGAAGTTGCCCACACGCCCTGCCGCCAGACCGGTGGGCACGCAAGGCGCCACAAAGTCCATGACCTGCAGAAACGGCCGCTGGCGCGAATGCGCGAACCAGACCATGGCCGCGATCACGCCCAGCATGCCACCATGAAAACTCATGCCGCCCTGCCAGACGGCAAACACCTCCAGCGGGTGGGCGGCGTAGTAAGCAGGTTTGTAGAACAGGCAGTAGCCGATGCGCCCGCCCAGCACCACCCCCAGCACGCCCAGGAAGAGGATGTCCTCGATGTCCTTGCGCGACCATTGCGGCAAGGCGGCAAACGGCAGGTGCGTCAGCCGGCGGGTGCCCAGAAAATAAAACAGGCCGAAGGCGGCCAGGTAAGTCAGGCCATACCAGTGGATGGCCAGCGGCCCCACTTGCAGGGCCACGGGATCGATGACGGGTTGTTGCAGCATGCCCGGGATTGTGCCCGCGGATGGCGCCTGTCTTGTGACAGGCCCATCCCCAGGGTCACCCACATCAATCGGGCAGCTTGGAGAGGTCGCGCACGGCACCCTTGTCGGCCGAGGTGGCCAGCAGGGCGTAGGCCTTGAGGGCGGCCGACACCTTGCGGGGACGCGGCTTGGCGGGCTTCCAGCCCAGCTTGTCCTGCTCGGCACGGCGCTTGGCCAGCTCCTCGTCGCTCACCAGCACGTCGATGGTGCGGTTGGGAATGTCGATGCGGATGCGGTCACCATTGCGCACCAAGCCGATATTGCCGCCAGCCGCCGCCTCAGGCGAGCAGTGGCCGATCGACAGGCCCGAGGTGCCGCCCGAAAAGCGGCCATCGGTCAGCAGCGCGCAAGCTTTGCCCAAGCCCTTGGACTTGATGTAGCTGGTCGGGTAGAGCATTTCCTGCATGCCCGGGCCGCCCTTGGGGCCTTCGTAGCGCACAACCACGATGTCACCGGCCTTGACCTTGTCGCCCAGGATGTTTTCCACGGCTTCGTCCTGGCTCTCGACCACATGGGCCGGGCCTTCAAACACCAGCAGGCTGTCATCGACGCCAGCGGTCTTGACCACGCAGCCATCCAGCGCGATGTTGCCGCGCAGCACCGCGAGGCCACCTTCCTTGCTGAAGGCGTTGTCGTAAGAGCGGATGCAGCCTTCCTTTCGGTCGGTGTCCAGACTCGGCCAGCGCGCCGACTGGCTGAACGCGACCTGGGTGGGGATGCCACCCGGGCCGGCCATGTAGAAGGTCTTGACCGCATCGCTGGGATTGCGGGCAATGTCCCATTGGTCCAGCGCGTCCTTCATCGTCTTAGCGTGCACGGTGGGCACATCGGTGTGCAGTTTGCCGGCGCGGTCGAGCTCACCCAGGATGGCCATGATGCCGCCAGCGCGGTGCACGTCTTCGATGTGGTACTTGTTGGTGTTGGGCGCCACCTTGCACAGCTGGGGGATCACGCGCGACATGCGGTCGATGTCGGCCATGGTGAATTCGATCTCGGCCTCCTGGGCAATCGCCAGCAGGTGCAGGATGGTGTTGGTCGAGCCGCCCATGGCGATGTCCAGCGCGATCGCGTTCTCGAAGCCCTTGAAGCCCACCGCACGCGGCAGGATCGAGATCTCGTCCTGCTCGTAATAGCGCTTGGCCAGTTCGACGATCTTGCGACCCGCCTGCCTGAAGAGCTGCTCACGGTCGGCATGGGTGGCGACCACCGTGCCGTTGCCCGGCAGGGCCAGGCCCAGCGCTTCGGCCAGGCAGTTCATGGAGTTGGCGGTGAACATGCCCGAGCAGGAACCGCAGGTCGGGCAAGCCGAACGCTCGATCTCGGCCAGATCGGCGTCCGACACCTTGTCATCGGCCGCCATCACCATGGCGTCGATCAGGTCGAGCTTCTTGATCTCGATGGTCTTGGTTTCGGGGTTGGCCAGCTTGGCCTTGCCGGCCTCCATCGGGCCGCCTGAAACAAAAATCACCGGGATGTTCAGGCGCATGGCGGCCATCAGCATGCCGGGCGTGATCTTGTCGCAGTTGGAAATGCACACCAGCGCATCGGCGCAGTGGGCGTTGACCATGTATTCGACCGAGTCGGCAATCACGTCACGGCTGGGCAGCGAATACAGCATGCCATCGTGGCCCATGGCGATGCCGTCGTCCACGGCAATCGTGTTGAACTCCTTGGCCACGCCGCCCGCAGCCTCGATCTCGCGTGCCACCAGCTGACCAAGGTCCTTGAGGTGCACATGGCCAGGCACAAACTGGGTGAAAGAGTTGGCGATCGCGATGATCGGCTTGGAAAAGTCACCGTCCTTCATGCCGGTGGCGCGCCATAGGGCACGGGCACCCGCCATGTTGCGGCCGGCAGTGGAGGTCTTGGAACGGTAAGCGGGCATTTGAACTCCGGGCTGAGGATCGTCAAAAAAGCAAATTATCACCGAGCCCCCTGGCCTGCAAACAAGGGCCCACGATTGCCCCTGCCGCGCCGGGGACAGCGGGCCGGCATGCAGAAGCTCGCGCTACACTTGGTCGCCCTTGGCGCTGATCCGGCTCGGGTTTTGCCCCTGCCGTGGTCGGCCCGACGCAGTCACCTGCAGCTTGTCCATGCAACCTTTCAAGGATTTACCATGAAAAAGACCGTACTCGCCCTGACCCTGACCGCAGCCGCCATCGCACCGGCCATGGCCGACGAAGCCCTGGCCAAGGCCAAGAACTGCATGGCCTGCCATGCCGTGGCCAACAAGCTGGTGGGCCCTGCCTACAAGGACGTGGCCAAGAAATACGCCGGAGACAAGACCGCCGCCGACAAGCTGGCTACCAAAATCATGAAGGGCGGCTCGGGCGTCTGGGGTGCTGTTCCCATGCCCGCCAACCCGCAAGTGAGCGACGCCGAAGCCAAGAAGCTGGCGGCCTGGGTGCTGAGCCAGAAGTGATCCGGCGCCCCCAATGAAAAAGCCCGCTGATGCGGGCTTTTTTTCTGGCTGAAAAGTCCGGGGTTCAGAGGCCGATGGCGGCGATACCGGCCTTGGCGATCTGCGCGTCCTCGTTGGACTTGACACCGCTGACGCCCACGGCGCCGAGGCAAAAACCGTCCTTCATGATCGGCACACCGCCTTCGAGCATGCCCTGCACGGCCGGTGCGGACAGGAAGGAGTAGCGGCCGCCGTTGATGACGTCTTCGTAACCTTTGCTTTCGCGGCGGCCCAGGGCGGCGGTGTGGGCCTTGGCGGGGGCGATGTGCGAAGAAATCGGTGCAGCGCCGTCCAGACGCTGGAAGTGCAGCAAGTGGCCGCCCGCATCGACGATGGCAATGGACACGGCCCAGTTGTTCTTGAGGGCTTCGGCTTCAGCAGCTGCGGCGATGGCCTTGATGTCAGACGCTTCGAGGACGGATTGGGTTTTCATCGGGAAAATGGGTTCATCAAAAGAAAAGGTCGCCAGCATACACGCCCCTGCCCGGCCGATTTGTGACCCGAGGTCAAAACTGCTTCACGGCCAATTCCCTGCCCTGCATCGGAGATTAGGCCCCGGGCCCGACCTGTCCCTACAATGGACTGGCCCTGATGTCAGGGTTCATCCATACGGAGCACAAACATGAGCGACCTTCGCACACTCGACACCTCCCCCTGGGGCCACAGCGGCACCCAGGCCGAGCGCAACCGCGTGCTGCGCAACACCTACTGGCTGCTGGCCCTGAGCCTGATTCCGACCGTGCTGGGCGCCTGGCTGGGCGTGGCCACCGGCATCACCGCCGCACTGAGCGGCGGCGTGGGCCTGGTCGTTTTCCTGGCCGGCGCCTTCGGCTTCATGTTCGCCATCGAGAAAACCAAGAACTCGGCGGCGGGCGTGCCCGTGCTGCTGGCTTTCACGTTCTTCATGGGCCTGATGCTCTCGCGCCTGATTGCCATGGTGCTGGGCTTCAAGAACGGCTCCGAGCTCGTCATGACCGCCTTTGCCGGCACTGCGGGCGTGTTCTTCGTCATGGCCAGCCTGGCCAGCACGATCAAGCGCGACCTGTCGGGCATGGGCAAGTGGCTGTTTGTCGGCGCCATCGGCTTGATGATCGGCGGCATCATCAACGTGTTTGTCGGATCGACGGCCGGCATGATGGCCCTGTCCACCCTGGCCATCATTATTTTCAGCGCCTACATGCTGTTTGACCTCAAGCAGATCATCGACGGCGGCGAAACCAACTACATCAGCGCCACCCTGGCCCTGTACCTGGACATCTTCAATGTGTTCCAGAGCCTGCTGGCCTTGCTGGGCATCATGGGCGGCGAGCGCGAATAAGCGTTACCGGCCAAAGCAAAGGGCTCCCTCGGGAGCCCTTTTCGTTTCTCGTTCGTCATCTCCGGTATCCGGGGCGTGTCATTCCTGGGCTTGACCCGGGAATCCACATCCGGACATGGATTCCCGGCCCAGTGGCAATGACAGTTCAGATACGAATCGTTCAAGCCAGTTCAAACACCGCCATGCTCTCGACATGGGCTGTGTGAGCGAACATGTTGACCACACCCGCCGCCACGCAGCGGTAGCCGGCCTGATGGACCAGCAGACCGGCGTCGCGCGCCAGCGTGGCGGGGTTGCAGCTCACGTAGACGATGCGTTTGGGCGGAGTCCATGCATGGTCAGGGTGGCCACGCAGCTCGGGCTGCTGGTGCAGCTCGGCCAGGGCTTTGCAGAGGGCAAACGCCCCTTCCCGCGGCGGATCGACCAGCCATTTGTCGGCCACGCCATCGGCCACCAGCATCTCGGGAGTCATCTCGAACAGGTTACGGGCCACAAAGGTGGTGTGTGCCAGGGGCTGGGCGCGGCCTGTCTGGTTGAAGGCGCAGTTCTGGTGTGAACGCTGGACCAGGGCATCCGAGCCCTCAATGCCCAGCACCTCACCCGCCTGGGTGGCGATCGGCAGCGTGAAGTTGCCCAGCCCACAGAACCAGTCGATCACGCGGTCGGTCTTTTGCGCGCCCAGCAGGCGCAGCGCGCGGCTGACCAGCACGCGGTTGATGAAAGGGTTGACCTGGGTGAAGTCGGTGGGACGAAACGGCATGGTGATGCCAAAGTCGGGCAGGCCGTAACTCAGTTGGGGCCCGCCCTCGTCGAGCAAATGCACCGTGTCAGGGCCTTTGGGCTGAAGCCACCACTGAACGTGA
>JACCDY010872862.1_pt1 | contig 16242 bp, 14 predicted proteins | sample 7446391 | NCBI WGS metagenome assembly JACCDY01 (sample SAMN15323451, study PRJNA562643) | freshwater metagenome | isolation source: river surface water | place: USA:Blue River Watershed | collected 2017-08-18
TCCGGATTTTCATGAACCAGACCTCCGGGGACTGGGCAGTGGTTCCCCAGGGGGATGATTTTTCCGATCTGAAGGCACGGAGGATCACCTTCAGTACGACCGATCCCTCCGCCGATCTCACGCTGGAGGCGGGGACAAGGATCCTGCACCGGGGAAACTTCCTGCTCGATCTTTCAGCAACAAGACTGCGCGGACCCCACAATGCCGCCAATCTCATGGCTGCTTTCGGCGCCGGGATCGCGATCGGTGCCGATCCCGCCCGGATGGCTTCCGCTGTCGGCGACTACACTCCGCCCGCCCACCGGTGCGAGTTGATCGCCACACGCGGCGGCGTTGCCTGGATCAACGACTCCAAGGCGACCACCCTCGACGCCATGGCGCAGGCGATCCGTTCGGTGAACGGCCCGCTCATCGTGATTGCCGGCGGTAAGGACAAGGGATTCGGCTTCGCACCCATCGCGCCTCTGGTCCGGGAGCGGGCGGAGCACGCGGTGCTCATCGGGGAGATGGGCAATCGGATCGCCGCCGACTGGGCGCCGCTGCCAACCACCATCGCGGGATCGCTGGAGGAGGCCGTGTCGGAGGCTGCCCGCCGTGCCAAACCGGGCAGCACCGTCCTCTTTTCGCCCGGAACCTCCTCCTTCGACATGTTCCGCGACTACGTCGAGCGCGGCGAAACCTTCCGCAGACTCGTCCTTGCACTTCCCGAATCAGCAACCGCCGCCAAGTAACAATCCACACCAGATCCCAGCCATGAAACCAATGACCCCGAAACGCACGAGAAGCCTCCGGGCACGAGCCGCAGCCATCAATCCTCATGACGAGGAATTCGAGGATTATGGACCGGAGCCCAACATGAAGCTCTCCCACGCCTTCATCGTCGTGCTCCTGCTGCATGTGATCGCCGTGGGCGGACTCTATGCCTTCAATTCCCTGAAGCAGGGGAAGCATGCCAAGGCGGGAGTCGCCGCTAAGACCACTGCAGCTGCCGCGGCCCCGCAGGAACCTGAGCAGAAAACAACGGCCAAGCAGGGAGCTTCGGAGTCGAAGGAGGCATCGGTTGCGAAAAGTTCCGACGTTGCAAAGACCAAGGCGGGAGGCGAGCCGCTGAAGGTTTCCCGGGAAACGCTGAAGCCCGTTGCCGAGAGCACCAAGCCGGCTGCCAAGACGGCAGTGCAGGGAAGCAAGTCCCTCATTCAGAAAGCCGCTGCCTTGACGGCGATTGGCGGAGGAACAGCCAAGGCCACGGCGCAGGAAGCTCCGGCGCAAGCCGCTGCGGCCGCGACAACACCCTCCCAGGAGGCAAAGAGCTATGAGGTGAAGGCGGGGGACACGATCACCAAGATCGCCTCCACGCTGGGGGTGACGATTCCCGACCTGGAAAAGGCGAACGGAATGACCGGCAACGCCGTGCTCCAGGTGGGGCAGGCTCTCAAAGTTCCCGAAAAGAGCGCCGCCGTTGCGGCTGAGGTTTCCGCCAAGCCGGATCAGGCTCCCGCAGTCGCCCCGGCTGCCACGCAGGAAGCGGCTCCGGCAGCCGGCGGCACCGAGTACACGGTGGTGAAGGGTGACAACCCCTGGAAGATCGCCAAGAAGTTCAAGATCTCCCAGGAGGAGCTCATGAAGGCGAACGGCAACCCCGATCCCAAGAAGATCCAGATCGGCCAGAAACTCAAGATTCCCTCTTCGGCAAAGCCGTCGAAGTAAGGATCGGGTAAACGCACCATGCAGCGCGGCGGCATCTACATCCTCCTCCTCTCGGTGGTGGGGCTCATCGCCCTGGGGGTCGTGATGCTCTTCAGCACAAGTGCCTTCGCGCAGGACAGCCACGGCGACATCTACTACTTCGTCAAGAGGCAGGTCTTCTGGCTCGTGATCGGGACGGGCGCCTGCGTGACGGGTGCCTTGGTCGACTACCATTTCTGGCGGAAATGGTGGCCCTACGCCTTCGGGATCTCCGCCTTTCTGCTGGCACTCTGCTTTGTGCCGCACGTCGGCATGCGGATCAACGGGGCTTCCCGATGGATCAATCTCCATGTGGCCACCTTCCAGCCGAGCGAGTTCGCCAAGATCGCGGCGGTCTTCTTTCTGGCCTGGTGGTTTTCTCGACCGGAGACCGACCCGAGGAAACTCCTGCAAGGATTCGTCATTCCCATCGGTGTCGTGATGATGCTGGTCGCCCTGATCGCCGCCGAGGTCGACCTCGGCACCAGCGCGCTGATCGGGGCCACCACGCTCATCCTCTGCTTCATCGGCGGTGCCAACGGCTGGTTGATCATCGGGCTCTGTGGCGCGGGCCTGGCGGGCCTGATCGGCGTCGCCATGAAGATTCCCGAGCGGGCGGCCCGCATGCTGGTCTTCCTCAATCCGGAGAAAGACGAACTGGGCAAGGGGCTCCAGCAGTTTCAGGCGCTGATCGCGTTCGGTTCCGGCGGCTTCGAGGGACTCGGCCTCGGCAACGGCCGCCAAAAGCTCCTTTATCTTCCGGAATCCCACACCGACTTCATCTTTCCGATGATCGGGGAGGAGCTCGGGCTGCGCTTCACCTGGGTCGTCATCATGGGGTACATCCTCTTCATCCTCAGCGGGGGGCTCGTCGCCGCCAACGCCAAGGACCGCTTCGGAAAAGTGCTCGCAACGGGCATCCTCCTGTTGATCTCGCTGCAGGCAGCGGTCAATATCGGCATGACCACGTCGCTGCTTCCCAACAAGGGAATGCCCCTTCCGTTCATCAGTTACGGGGGAAGCAACCTTGCGGTCTGTCTCTTCATGGTAGGAATCCTCGTCAACATTCACCGGATCGGCATCCCGATCGCCCCGGCCCCGGAGCGTCAGGTGGTGCTTGCGGCGAGCTCCGTCCCCCGGATCTGAATCCTTTTTGACCTCACGACCCTCCCGACTTCATGGCCGTTCCCAAACTCTTCATCATCGCCTGCGGCGGAACCGGCGGGCACCTCTTCCCGGGGCTTGCCGTCGCGGAGACGCTTCATGAGCGGGGACATGAGGTGCTGCTGCTTGTCTCCGAGAAGGAGATCGATACGGTCGCGCTCCGCGATCATCCCGAGTTCCGGCGGGAGAAGCTCCCCTCGATCGGGATGCCCGCCGTGCTCTCACCCGCCTTTCCGAGGTTCCTCAAGCGGGGATGGGAGAGTTTCAGCACCTGCCGCCAGCTTTACTCGCGCTACATGCCCTCCGCCGTGCTGGGCATGGGAGGCTTTACCTCTGCGGCTCCCCTTCTGGCCGCGCACCTCGGCAGGATTCCCTGCTTCCTGCACGAGTCCAACGCCATTGCCGGACGCGCCAACCGTCTCTCCGCGCGCTGGACAGACAGCGTGCTCCTAGGCTTGCAGGCGTGCGAGGCCTCCTTCCCCGGGCGCCGCTGCATCGTGACGGGAACGCCTGTCAGGCGCGATCTCGGCACCCCGCTTCCCAAGGGTGAGGCCCGCGCCGCCTTCGGCCTCGATCCCGACAAGCCGACCCTGCTCGTGATGGGCGGAAGCCAGGGAGCCTCCGGAATCAACCAGTTGCTCTTCCGCGCCGCCGGCCATCTCAGGGAGTCGGGCATCCAGATCATCCATCTCACCGGCGAGCGTGACGACAACCTGGCCGCCATCAATTACCAACGGGAGGGGATCCCCGCCCATGTCTCCCCCTTCCATCACCGGATGTCGGAGGCCTATTCCGCGGCCGACCTCGTCGTCTCCCGCGCCGGCGCGGCCAGTCTCAGCGAGATCTCCCAGTTCTCGCTTCCCTCCATCCTGATTCCCTTTCCTTTTGCCGCCGATCGTCACCAGCACCGCAATGCGGAGGCCTTCCGCGATGCCGGTGCCGCCGAGTTCGTGGAGGAGAAGACGGCAGATCCGGAGGCCTTCGCCCTGCTGGTGAAGAACCTCCTCGCCGACGCTCGCCGCCGCGAACGCATGGCAAACGCCGCCTCGGCCGTTCTTCCGAAAGGTGCCGCCGGCCTGGTCGCCGACGTGATGGAGGAAGCGGCGCGATGAGCGGGGCGGGACAGGATCATCCGCCCGCTCCGGCCGGGGAGCTCTCCTCCCTGCTGCTCGGACCCTCCCCCCTGCGCATCCATCTCATCGGGGTCGCCGGCTCCGGCATGAGCGGCATCGCCGCGCTCCTGCTCGCGCTCGGCCATGAGGTTGCCGGTTCCGACAAGGTCGACACCGTGGAGGTGGAGCGTCTGCGCCGCAAGGGACTCAGGTTTTTCACCCCGCACAGCGCGGAACTCGTCAGGGAGGCCGACCTGGTCATCTATTCCTCCGCCATCCATGCGGGCAACCCCGCCTATGACGAGGCCGTCGCCCTCGGCAAGCGGATGGCCCGGCGCGCCGAGGTGCTCGCCGCCGTCATGGCCGGCAAGCAGGGGGTCGTCGTCTGCGGCATGCACGGGAAGACCACCACCTCCGCGATGGGTGCGCACGTTCTCCGTGCCGGAGGCCTAAAGCCCTCCCATTATGTCGGGGCCGAGATCCCGATCCTAGGGACCAACGCCCGATGGGACTCGGAGGGGGAGCATCTTGTCGCCGAGGGGGACGAGAGCGACGGGACGCTCGTCCATTACCATCCCCGCCACGCCCTCGTGCTCAACATCGAACCCGAGCACCTCGACCATTACCGCGATCTCGACGCCATCGACGCCGTCTTCACGCGCCTTCTTTCCCAGACATCCGGGAACGTCTACTACTGGGCGGATGACCCGGGTGCCTCGCGGGTTTGCGCCGCCCATCCCCGGGCCGTCCCCGTGGGGACCGGATCCCACTGCCGTTACCGTCTCGAGGGGCTGGAGCAGGAGGGATTCGCGATGCGCTTTGCCGTCTTCCGAGGTAACGAGCTGCTCGGATCGGTTCGCCTCGGCATCCCGGGCGCCCACAACGCCCACAACGCCCTGCTGGTCATCGCGCTGGCCGTCGATCTGGGCGTCCCCTTCCCGGAGGTCGCCGCCGCCCTCGAGGCATTCCGGGGGGCGAAGCGGCGCTTCGAGCAGAAGTATGGTGATAGCGGACACCGGGTCTTCGACGACTACGGCCATCACCCCACCGAGATCAGCGCCACCCTCTCCACCGCCCGCAAGGCACTGGAAGGGGAGGGGCGCCTGGTCGTCCTGTTCCAACCGCACCGCTTCAGCCGTACCGCCGCGCTGAAGAAGGAGTTCGGATCCTCCTTCGGCGACGCCGACCTTCTCTTTGTGGCCCCCGTCTATCCCGCGGGGGAGGCACCTATCCCCGGCATCGACTCGGGAAGCATCGTGGAGGCCGCGCGCGAAGCGGGGCACAAGGGGGTCGTGCGCTCGGCATCGGTTGCCGCCGCCGCACGCGAGGCGGCCGCCGCCCTCCGTCCCGGAGACCTGGTGATGACCCTCGGGGCCGGCAACATCCACGAGGCAGCCACCTTCCTGGCCGGCGAGCTTGCCCTCCGTGCCCGCCTGCAGGAGGCGATGGGCGGCGGGGTGATCCGCCTTTGCGAACCGCTCTCGCGCCACACCACCATGCGGGTCGGCGGTCCCGCCCGTTTCTGGGCCGAGCCCGAGACCGAGGAAGGGTTCGCCGAGTTGGTGCGCTTCTGTCACGACGCGGAGATCCCCTTCATGGTGATGGGCCGCGGCTCCAACCTCATCGTCCGCGACGGGGGCTTCCCCGGCGTGGTGGCCCACCTTGTGCGCGGCTGCTTCGCCGCCTGCCGCATCGAGGGGAACGAGGTCACGGCCGGCGTCGGCTTGAAACTGAAGCAGTTGGCCGCCACGGCCCGAAACGCCGGCCTCGGCGGTTTCGAGTGGATGGACGGCATTCCCGGCAACCTTGGCGGGGCGCTCCGCATGAATGCCGGTGCCATGGGGGTCCAGACCTTCGACCAGGTGGTCCGTATCCGTTTTGCCGACCGCGACGGGAACATCGTCTCCCGCACGCCGTCCGAGTTGGAGATCCGTTACCGGGACGTTCCCGTCCTGCACGACCACTACGCCCTCTCGGCGACCCTCCGCGGAACACCCGCCGGGACGGCCGACATCGACAGCCTTCTCGGGGCCTCGCTCAGGCACCGCAAGGAGACCCAGCCGGTGGCCGCGAGCGCGGGCTGCATTTTCAAGAACCCGGAGGGGATTCCCGCCGGAAAGCTTGTCGAGGAACTCGGCCTCAAGAACGCCTCCGTCGGGGCTGCCCGCGTCTCCGAGGTGCACGGCAACTTCATCGTCAACGACGGCGGCGCCACCGCCGCCGAGATCCTAGCCCTGATCGACCGCATCCGTGCCAAGGCACTTGCCGAACGCGGCATCGAGCTGCACACCGAGGTCGGCATCATCGGCGTCGATCCCGCATCCTGAAACGATTCCAACCATGATTCCATCCGCTTCCTTCGATCCCCGCAACCGCCGCATCGCCGTCCTCAAGGGAGGCCCGGGTGCCGAGCACGATGTTTCCCTTCGCTCGGGAGCCTCCGTCGCCGCGGCCCTGCGCTCCGCAGGCGCGCTGGTGGAGGAGATCACGGTGCCCGGAACTGCCGTGACGGTTCCCGAGGGGACGGAGCTTGTCTTCAACCTGATCCACGGAACCTTCGGCGAGGATGGAGGGTTGCAGAGCCTGATGGAGGAGCGGGGTGTCGCCTACACCGGGGAGGGAAGCGGGGAGAGCCGCATCGCCTTCGACAAGATACTCACCAAGAAGGCGCTCGAAAAATCCCGGGTGCCGACGCCCCGTTGGGAGATTCTCCGCGCGGGTCAGCAGCCAACGATCCCCCTTCCCATCGTCATCAAGGCCCCACGCCAGGGGTCGAGCGTGGGCGTTCATCTTGTCAGGACGCCGGAGGAGATCGCGCCTGCCCTGGACGACTGCCTCCTGCACGGCGAGGAGATCCTGGTGGAGGAACTCGTCTCCGGACGGGAACTGACGGTGGGCATCCTCGGAGGCGTTGCCCTTCCCGTGGTGGAGATCCGGCCGCTTGCCGGATTCTACGATTACGAGAACAAGTACACCAAGGGCGCCACGGAGTATCTCGTGCCGTCTCCCCTCACGCCGGAGGAAACCGAGGCGGTGCAGTCGGTGGCGCTCGCCGCCAACAACGCCCTCGGGCTGCGGGTCTACTGCCGCGTCGATGTCCTCCTCGCCCCCTCGGGTCCGACGGTCCTCGAGATCAACACCATTCCGGGCATGACCGAGACCAGTCTCCTGCCGAAGGCGGCGGCGGCTTCCGGACTCGATTTCGGCACGCTTTGCTGCAGGATTGCGGCATTGTCCCTCGACGCACGCAGCAACGCCTGAGACACCCCGACTCATGAAGCCACGACGCACCACAGGAAACCGGCGCAAGGCGGGCTCCTCGTCGCGTCACCACCTTCTTGAGCTGAACGTCCGCACAGCCAGCATCAAGAGGCAGCGCCGGCAGAGGGCGGGAGGCCTTCTTTGGAAGGTCTCCGCCGCCGTCATCCTTCTCTCGTTGCTTGCCGTCGGTGCGCGTCTCGCCGCGGAGAAATTCTTCTTCCGCAATCCCGAGTACTCGCTCAGGAACCTCGATGCGACCCTCAACGGCATCATGTCCCGAGAGGAGTTGGTCGATCTCACCGGCTTCCGCGATGGCAAAAGCATCTTCAGTCTCAATCTGGACCTTGCCCAGAACCGCCTTGCCGCGCTTCCCGAGGTCCGTTCGGCGACCATCGAGCGGGTCATGCCCGACACGGTGAAGGTGACTCTGGAGCGCCGCGTGCCGGTATTCCTCTTCGCCTCGGGGAATGCGACTCCCGAAGCCGGGGAATCCTTCATCCCCGACAAGAGCTTCCTCTGCGACAAAAACGGAGTGATGCTGCGCCCCTCACGCCTTGAGCCCGAGTTTCTGGAACTGCCGGTGGTCACCGGCATCGATCTTGCCGGGGCTGTTCCCGGAAAGCCGCTCGACAATCCGCGCCTCTCCTTCGCCATCGCCCTCCAGGAAGCCCTTTCGGCAATCCCCGAGGAGTCGTTCCGGATCCGTGCCATCGACGTTTCCAAACCCTACGCGGCCGTTGTCACCGACGCCTCGGGAGCGCGTTTCACCTTCGGGCACAATGATCTCCCTGCGCAGCTCGAGAGGCTGCGCAAGCTCCTGGAGCATTGCCAGGAAACGGGACGCAGGCTGGAGACGGCCAACATGATGGTCTCAAGGAACACTCCCGTCACCTTCGTCCTCTCCCCCGAATCCAGGGCCGCGAAGATCACCCCCGTCGCCCCTTCCAAAAAGAATTCCCGCTGATCCCCACCGACGCATCCCATGGCCAGTGAACAAATCTTCGTAGGACTCGAGATCGGAACCACCAAGATCTGCGTCGTTGTCTCAGAGGGAAGGGCCGACGGCACCATCAGCATCCTGGGTGTGGGAGAGACCCCATCCCGCGGCATCCGCAAGGGGGAGATCGTCGATATCGAGACGGTTGCCGACTGCATCCGCGAGGCGCTGCTCGACGCGGAGGAAAAGACCAATGTCGAGATCGGCAACGTCTGGGTGGCGATCACCGGTTCCCATCTCCGCAGCTTCAACAACCGCGGCACCTTCGCCGTTCCGGAGGAACGCGACGTCATCCTCGAGGAGGATCTCCAGGCCGTGGAGATCAACGCCAAGGAGGTCTCCCTTCCCTCGCAGAACATCTTCCTTCACACCATCCTTCAGGGCTATCACGTCGACGGCAGGAGCGACGTGGCCCCGGTCAACATGGAGGGATCGATGCTCGAGGCCGATTTCCACATCGTCCACGGGGTCAAGACGCGCATTCACAACACCCTGCGCTGCATCGAGTCGCTCAAGATCGGGATCGAGGATGTCGTCCTCAGTTCGCTTGCCAGCGCCCAGGTGGTGGTGACCCAGCATCAGAAGGACCTCGGTGCGCTCGTCATCGACATGGGAGGGGGGACCACCGACTACCTCGTCTACATCAACGGCGCGGTGCGTCACAGCGGCGTGCTGGCGCTCGGGGGCGACCATATCACCAACGACATCTCGATCGGCCTCCGCATCCCGGCATCCCGCGCCGAGACCCTCAAGGTGCAGGAGGGTTCCGCCGCCGATCCTGCCCGTTCGGAGGGGGGTGTCATCACCCTTAAGAACGATCCCGCCTTCGTCGGTTGCGAGATCGACCGCAGGGCCCTCGACACCATCATCCATCTCCGGGTCCGGGAGATCCTCGAACTCGTCCGCCGGGACGTCGAGGCCTCCGGCGAGGGGATGCTCGGGATGCTCGGGGCCGGGGTCATGATCACCGGCGGATGCGCCAGGCTCCCGGGGATCGCCCAGCTTGCCGAGGAGGTCTTCGAGCTGCCCGTCCAGCTCACCCGGGCGCGCGATGTCGGCGGCGCCACGCAGACCTTCGAGAATCCCCAATATTCCACCGCCATCGGCCTCACCAAATACGCCATGGCCGTGAGCGCCACTATCCCCGAGGAGAGCATGCTGCAGCGCCTTACTCAGGGCCTCGGCAGCCTCTTCCGCAGGAAATCACGATGAGCACCGCACCTCTTCCCCGCATCATTGGCGGCATCGGCAGCGCCGGCGTCACCGTTCTTGACCGGCTTGCCCTCGAGCATCCCGGCCTCAAGGGACTCCTGATCGTCAACAATGACGCCGAGTCACTCGCCTCCTCCGTTGTCCAGCGCCGCCTTGCCGTGCCCGAAGGCGACCCCAAGGAGGGATTCCTCGCCATCGAGGAGGAATTCGGCAAGGTGATCGCGGGAGCTCCCGCCGTGTTGCTCTGCGGCGGCCTCGGCGGGGAGACCGGATCCTTCCTGCTGCCGGCCCTGGCGATAAGGGCCAAGGCCGAGGGGATCCCCACCTTCGCCTGTGTCGGGATGCCCTTCACCTTCGAGGGGAAGGCGCGGAGGGAACTGGCGCTCACCGCTCTCGGAAAGCTGCACGGGATCTGCGACGCCGTCGCCGTCATCGACAACGACCGCCTTGCCGGGGGAGCTCCCTCCACCGCCGCCATCGGGGATGCCTTCCTGCTGGCGGACAAGACCCTCCTTTCCTCACTGATGGCCATCCGGGGGATGCTTTCCACCTCCGGCCCCGTCCGGATCACCCGCGCCGACCTCCATGCCGTCCTCGGCATGCCGGGAAGCCTCACCCACTTCGGCAGCGGTGCCTCCGGTGGCTCCAACCGGCTCCATGAGGCGCTTGAGCAGGCCCTGAAAAGCCCCCTGCTCACGCTTCCCACCAAGGCACCCGCCCTTAAGGAGGCCTCCTCCGTGCTCCTTCTGCTGAGCGGGCCGAAGGATCTTTCCTTTGCCGAGGTTCAGATGGCCGTGGCCGGGATTGAACGGATTGCAGGTGAGAAGTGTCAGATCAAAGTGGGGGTACATGCCGAATCCCCCGAGGGGTCTCCGCTCGAGCTGTTCGTGATCGCCAGTTCGGGCGGGAAGCCCCGATCCGCTTCCGCGGCCAAGCCCGATGAAACCAAGTCCTTCACCCCCGACCCGGTGGCCAAGCCACCCGTCGATCAGGAGAAGGTTTCATCCCCGGCCAAGCCGGTCAGACAAGCTCCCAAGACAACAACGGCCGTCAAGCAGACCCAGGGGGTTCTCGACCTCGAGAACTACCAGCGGGGTCGCTTCGACAAGAGCGAGCCGACCATGGTAAACGGAGAGGATCTCGATGTGCCGACCTTCCTTCGCAAGGGGGTCAGGATCGGCGCGCCCCAGCGGTCGTAGCGGCGGCACTTGCCTTCGGCGGGTGCCTTCCCTGCAACAGTCACCCCGAAGCCACCCCCGCCCTCAATCCCACAGACAACCATGAGACCTGACAAATTCACCGCCAAAATGCAGGAGGCCTTCAACGGGGCGATCGACATCGCCTCTGGTCTCGGCCAGCAGGAGATCGGCAACGAGCATTTCCTCCTCTCCCTCCTCGCCCAGAGCGAGGGGCTCGCCCGTCCCATCCTTGAGAAGATGGGCGTGGCCGTGGGGGGCGTGACGAAGGCGCTCGAGTCCGCGGCCGCCTCGCTTCCCAAGGTTCACGGGGGTGCCCAACCCTTCGTCGGCAACGAACTCCGCAAGACCATCGATTCCGCCGAGGCTGAGATGGCGAAGCTGAAGGACGAGTTCCTCTCTGCCGAGCATTACCTTCTGGCCCTGAGTCAGGAGAAGAATGCCGCCGCCAAACTGCTGGCCGCGAACGGCGTCACCTATCAGGGGCTTATGAAGGCCCTCGTCGAAGTGCGCGGCAGCCAGCGCGTGACCGACCAGAACCCCGAGGGGAAATACCAGACCCTTGAGAAATACGGGAAGGACCTCACCGAGTTGGCCCGCAAGGGGAAGATCGATCCGGTCATCGGCCGTGACGAAGAGATCCGCCGCACCATGCAGGTGCTCTCCCGCCGTACCAAGAACAACCCCGTCCTCATCGGCGAGCCCGGCGTCGGCAAGACCGCGATCGTCGAGGGACTTGCCCGCCGCATTGTCAGCGGGGACGTGCCCGAGTCGCTAAAGAACAAGAGGGTCGTCGCCATGGACATCGGCTCCATGGTGGCAGGGGCCAAGTTCCGGGGGGAGTTCGAGGACCGCCTCAAAGCCTTCCTGAAAGAGGTCACCGCCTCCGAGGGGGAGATCATCCTCTTCATCGACGAGCTGCACACCATCGTCGGGGCCGGCGCCGCAGAGGGATCGATGGATGCATCCAACCTGCTCAAGCCGCAGCTCGCCCGGGGCGAACTCCGCACGATCGGCGCCACGACCCTCGACGAGTACCGCAAGTACATCGAGAAGGATGCCGCCCTGGAGAGGCGCTTCCAGCCGGTGATGGTCAATGAGCCGAGCGTCGAGGATACGATCGCCATCCTTCGTGGTCTCAAGGAACGCTATGAAGTGCACCACGGTGTCCGCATTCAGGACGCCGCGTTGGTGGCTGCCGCAGTCCTTTCCCACCGCTACATCTCCGACCGCTTCCTGCCCGACAAGGCCGTTGACTTGGTCGACGAGGCGGCCTCCCGCCTCAAGATCGAGATCGAGTCGATGCCGACCGAGATCGACCAGATGGAGCGCCAGATCATGATGCTGGAGATGGAGCGCCAGGCCCTCCGCAAGGAGAAGGATGCCGCCAGCAAGGAACGTCTCGAGAAGCTCGAGAGGGAACTTGCCGGGACCAAGGAGACCGCCTCCGGCCTCAAGGCCCGTTGGCTCAAGGAGAAGGAGGAGATCGGCAAGTCTCAGAAGATCAACGAGCAGATCGAGGCCCTGAAAAACGAGCTCCAGATCGCCCAGCGTCAGGGAGACTTCGCCAAGGCAAGCGAGATCCAGTACGGCCGCATTCCCGACCTGCAGACCAAGCTCGAGGAGCACAATGCCAAGCTTGCCAAGGGAGGACAGACCGCCCTGCTCAAGGAAGAGGTCACCGAGGAGGACATCTCCAAGGTCGTCTCCGTCTGGACCGGCATTCCCGTTTCACGCCTTCAGGAGGGTGAGCGGCAAAAGCTGGTCAAGATGGAGGAGCGCCTCATCGAACGGGTCGTCGGCCAAGGGCAGGCCATCAAGGCCGTCTCCAATGCCGTCCGTCGCGCCCGCGCGGGACTTCAGGAAGAGAACCGCCCGATCGGCTCCTTCATGTTCCTCGGCCCCACGGGGGTCGGTAAAACCGAGCTCTCCAAGGCCCTCGCGGAGTTCCTCTTCGATGACGAGAATGCCATCGTCCGCCTCGATATGTCCGAGTACATGGAGAAGCACACCGTCGCCCGCCTCATCGGTGCGCCTCCGGGCTATGTCGGCTACGAGGAGGGTGGGCAGCTCAGCGAGGCGGTCCGTCGGAAGCCCTATTCCGTCGTCCTCTTCGACGAGGTCGAGAAGGCCCATGGTGATGTCTTCAACGTCCTGCTGCAGGTCCTCGATGACGGCCGCATCACCGACGGGCAGGGACGCACGGTCGACTTCAAGAACACCGTCATCATCATGACGAGCAACATCGGCAGCCAGTTCATCATGGAGGATCTCTCGGTGGAGGAGCGTAACAAGCGTGTGATGGAGGCACTGCGCGGGCATTTCCGCCCCGAGTTTCTCAATCGGATCGATGAGATCGTGATCTTCGACCGCCTGACCGACAAGGAGATCGGCAAGATCGTTGATATCCAGCTCGCGCGGCTCGCCAAGAGGCTTGGCAAGCAGAACCTCCACCTCGAGCTCAGTGACAAGGCCAGGACCTATCTGGCGAAGGAGGGATACGATCCCGCCTACGGCGCGCGCCCGCTCAAGCGTGTCATCCAGCAGAAGATCCTTGATCCCCTCAGCTTGGAGATCCTCGATGGGAAGATCCACGAGGGTCAGACCATCAAGGCGGACGTCTCCGGCGGGGAACTGACCTTCAAGACGAAGTAGCCGCGCTCCCGTGTCCCTCCGTGTCGTCACCATCAAGGAGGGACTCCCCACGCTGGAGGAGGCAAAACGCCGCCTCCTGCTTGAGGTCCGTCGTTGTCATGGCGACGGGATCTCCGTCCTCAAGGTGATCCATGGCTACGGCTCCGGGGGGAGGGGAGGAGTGCTCCGCACGGGACTCCGCAAAGCCTTCGCCGAGTACCGCCGTGACGGCGACATTCTGGGATTTGCCTCCGGGGAAGAGTTCTCAATCTTCCACGCCGCCTCCCTCGAGATGATCACCGCGGCACCCGAACTCAGGAAAGACCCCGATCTCGAACGCTCCAACCCGGGGGTGAGCTTTCTGTGGATCCAGTAAATTGGGAGTTGGGAGATAGAAGTTGGGAGTTAGGGGGATGATACCCCTCCTAATCAATTTCAGGCTATCTGGCTCACGGGCCACAATGACTGCAACTACCACTCTCCAATCGGGTTCCCTTCACTCATGGGCGTTGCGAGTGTCAAACGATCACTTGTAGAGAAGTTTCGAGTAACCCTTCTTGGGGTGTCGAATGGCAAGGATGACACCTTTGAAGTCGTATGTCTCGACCTGGAGCTCACCGCCGTCGTCAAGTAAGAATCGGAGAGTGCCACCGCGCGCGCAGGGTTCTTTGCTGCCTTGGGTCTTGGAATACATGGACTGCGGACTGAATCCGTCCGGCGTGCCGAGAAACTCGAGAAGCTTGGAAATGCTCGGCGGATGTGATGACCCATCGGCAAAGAACTTGTCAACTGCTTCAGGAGTTCGGTTGGAACGCTTCGAGTCGGCGGAAATCTCTGCGGGCAACTGTTGGCTCCAAGTCCACTTGGCGTAGTCAGCGGCTGAGCCACTTGCCACCAGGAGAGCCGAAGAAAGCAGAGCCAGAATCGCCCGATTCATGAAGTGCACCTATCTTCCAACTACTATCTTCTAACTCCTAAACTCACCCGACCCACTTGAATTCGACGGAGGCGTCGATCTCGGGGGAGATGCTTTTTTTGACGGGGCATGAGAGGGCGGCGGCTTCCAGGAGGGCGCGCTGGGGATGATCGGCGGGGAGGGGGATCGTCATCACCGACTTGAGGCCGACGATGCGGCGAGGTGCATCGGCGCTCATCTCCTTGCCGATCGTGATGGTTGTTCCCTTGACGTCGATTCCGTGGCGCTCTGCGGCGATCGCCATGATCGTCATCATGCAGTTGGCGACGGCCGTGGCTACGAGATCGGTCGGCGAGAAGCTCTCCCCCTTGCCATGATTGTCCACGGGGGCATCGGTGATCAGGGTGACGCCCGAGGGGCCGTGGATGGAGCTGCAGCGGAGTCCGCCGTCGTAGGTGGAGGTGATGGTGACCATGATTTCCAGTAAAAGGGAAAAGGCCCGGGAGTGAAAGCCTTGGGCGCTGCTCTGCAGCGGAGGGAGTGTCACTCCTTTCCGAGCACTTCCAGATAGCGTCGGGTGAGGGGCTCGGGAGTGCCGGGCGCGAAGCTCTCGATGCGCATCTGCTTGAGCATCCAGAGGCCGTCGATTTTCTGCGCAGAGACAATCTCAAAACGCCGCAGGAGCAGCCCCTGCTTGTCATATCCCTCGATCCGGAGGATCGCGCCGCTTTCCTTGTCGATCCAGACACGGGCGACGCCGTAGAGAGGTTCGCCTGCGGGTGCCTGCAGATCGATTTTCCAAGCGGGTCGGGTCTTGACCGTCTCTTCACCCTGCAGCACCGGACGAGGCCAGTAGAGGAACCCCAACGAGAGATCCTGATAGGTCACCCCCGTGTCCCGGACGGGCTCATGGAGACGTGTGGAGGTGATCTCCTTGGTCTCGGAGCCGATTTTTTCCAGGAGCCTTGTGTGGCCCGGTTCCAGCTTCAGCTGGATTGTCTGCCCTGGGTTGGTGAACTCGTACCGGATGACGCGGTCCTTGAGGCGGATGGTCAGGGGGGTGGGGGTGCCTTCTCCGCGGATCTGTGCCCGGAGGGTTGCGGGTTGCGAGGTGGGGCTCAGGCGGGCGGCCCGCAGGATCTCATCGGGATTTGCGGAGGCTGCAAGGAGGGAGGAGGCTCCCATGATGACAATGGCCCCGAGAATGACGGCTTTCACTGCCGGGAGACTAATGGCCATGGACTCCGGGGCGCAACGGGGGAATCATCCCTTTGCTCAAAAGGATCGCAGGAAGGTTCTGCAGGGGTAACAATCATCGCCATGTCATCCCCGCGCCCGGCCAAGCCTCTTGTTCTCTATGACGGGGAGTGCGGATTTTGCAGCAGCTCGATGGAGCGTTGGAGGAAGAGGGGTAACGGTGCCCTGAAGTTTGCGCCATCGCAGTCGGGGGAGGGGGAGTCTTACGGGTTGCCTTCGGGCAAGCCCCTCGGCGCGGTGAAGTTGGTCGAATGCACGGGCGAGGTGAGAAGCGGTGCCCCGGCGATTTTCCGGATGATGGAGCTCTGCGGTTCACCGGCAGGGAAGATGCTCCGGTGGCTTTACCGAAAGATGCCTCCCTTCAGGGTTGCCGCGGATCTGGGCTACCGCATCGTCGCCGCCAACCGCTCGCGCCTCCGGGCCGGTGCATGCACGCTGCCGTCGCGGCAACCGTGACGGGCGATGTCCCGCAAACAGGGCCTCAATGGCCTGCGGTGCTGGAAGAATCGTGGAAAAAGGGAAAAAGAAACACCGGATCGCGGACTGCCTGCGGAGAAACGCTCGTGATTCGGCCTCCCGACTTTGAAGCGGAAAATTTTTTCAAAAAAAGTTCCGATTCCGCTCCGCTTGGAACGCGGTCTCCGAAAATATCTGTGACGAATCGGTAAAATCTTCTTGCAGATCCGGCTGTTTTCCCTACTTTCCCACCTCCCGACTTCTTCGGGGCACCAGAAGCTCCGCAGCGATGCGGATCTGTTCCTTCACAAA
>JACCDY010304686.1_pt1 | contig 16241 bp, 18 predicted proteins | sample 7446391 | NCBI WGS metagenome assembly JACCDY01 (sample SAMN15323451, study PRJNA562643) | freshwater metagenome | isolation source: river surface water | place: USA:Blue River Watershed | collected 2017-08-18
CGCGCAGCATGACCGTTTTCCAGGCCGAGGTGGGCCAGGCAACGCTCGGCACCGCGCTCGGCAGCTCGGGTGAGCAAATCATCCAGATCTTCGGCTCGCAGGCTCAACACAGGCTCGGCAGGCAATTCAGGAGAATAGGATTGAAGTTCTTCAGACATAAGGAGGCTCCTCAAACACAAATACCCGCGCTGGCAAGCCAGGCGGGTGAACAAGAACCAGGGCAACAGGAAACCGATCGGTCTGCGACGATCAGGCGCTGGCAACAAGATCAGCGCTGTGCACTGCAGGGTGCTCGGCGACACAGGTGATTTCCACCTGCTCGCCACGCGGGCGCACGGCAATCACCCGGGCCAACAGGCTCCATTGCTCAGCAACACCAAAGGCGCAATGGGTGCGCTCGGCCGACAGGCCGGTCTCCATCGGGATGTCTGGCAAGTTGGCAAACACCACCTGCTGCGCATCGCTACCCGGGGTCACGGCATGCGGTCCGCTGACGCCGCCATCGCGACGACGCAGCGCCATCACATGTGGCAAGCCTTCCGTGAAATGAACGGGCTCTGACAGAGTGGCGGTTTGGGTATCGGAATCCCAAGCGACGATCTCACCGCCGATGCCCCAACTGGGCATGTCGTGGGCGATGGCGATCAGATCGCCGTAGGTGGGAATCAGGCCTTCGAGTTCGGTGCGCAAGGTGATGATGCGACGCCGATAGCGGTTGGCGGCGGCCAGATACAGCCCTTCGCGCACCGCATGGGCCTCGGTGGTGCAACCGAAGAGACGCAGCTTGGCCGGATTGGTGCTGCTGGAGCCTGGCAGGCTCACGGTCACTTCATCCGGTTTCCAGGTGCGACTGCTGAAAAATTCCACTGTCACCGCATCCGCCGTTTCCTCGCCGGGCATCACGTACTGGATCTTGAGACTGTTCTTGACGATGTTGCGCGGGCTGAAGAGTGCGACCGGTAGTTGCCGGGCTTCATCGCGCACCAGGCGCACAATGCCCCCTTGGAGAAACGGCACGGCCCGGCCACAGCGTGCCACCCGGGTCAGCGCCTCCCAGACGGTCACCTGCTGGTCAAACACGCCATCGAACCGATCGCCACGGCTGGTCCAGACTCGATCGAGTTGCGCCAAGGCGGCCAGATCGATCCGGGCATCCGGCAGCTTTGCACCATAGCTGGCGCGCAGGATGTCGGCGAAGGCCCAGGCGATTGATCGGGTCGGAACCGGTGCAGACCAGCCTGATTCGGAAGACCAGACCGACAGCTTGCGCGTGACGATGCAGTTGATCAGGCGGCTCGAGCGCTGTGACAGGTTGTCGGTGGCACGCATGCGGATCGCGAGCAGCGTGACGTTTTCAGGAAATGTGATACCACTGGTCAGATAGCCGCGGGCCTCGCCCCAGCGCACTTCGTGACCGGCACGTGAGTTGGTGTCCTTCCCATCCAGCCGTGTGGCGCGCACTTCGTATCGACCTGCGGCAACCGGGTATTTGTAGGACAAGCGTTGCGGCGTGGTGGTCGCGGCCGTCAGGCTTTCACTGCCCAGAGTGAACCAATCGCCCAACGCGTCACCCTCGGCATCGATGGCGCGGGCTTCGACCTTCCAGCTGGCACTGCGACTGTCCAGAGCACCGGCATCGTTGGCGTAATACAGCCCACGTGGCAGCAGGATGTCGATGCCAATCTGCGTGACGTCGCTATCGGCCGGGTTGATGGCAAAGCCCCCGGTCCAGGTGCCAGCCAGCAGCTCCTGTCCGGCCACCTCAGGCGCAGTCACCACGTCCGGGTTGAACAAGATCACCGGACTGCCTGGCGGGACGATCTGGTAGGTGACTTCCTCGAACGAGGCAATGGGCGTGTCTTCGATGCGCAGTTGCTCGATGTCGTATTCGCCCAAGCCGATGCAATGCAGTTGGTGCAGGTATTGTTCGTTACCCTGGTATTCGCCATAGGGCGTGGCGGCCAGGTCCGGATAGACCAGATGACGACCGTAAACGACCGGGATGGGTTGCGCCAGCCGCGCATAGTTGCCCTGGCCTTGCAGGCTGTAGGTGGGAGATGCCTGCGCCAGACTCCCGCCCGACCCAGCAAAGGACGGCATGTTGGGTGTAGGCAGCGGCACCAATGCGCTGACCAGGGCGGAGCCTGCCGTCATGATGATGGCCGAACCCACGGCAGTGGCCAGGTTGCCACTGAAACCCAGGCTGGCACCCAAGGGGCCGCCATACACCGTGGCCACGACCATCACCGCGATCATCAGGACCGTGCGCAGTGGGTTCTTACCGCCGCTCCCACCTCCACCGCCGCCCTGCGGCAAGGTGATGAAGAGGACGACGCCATCGATGGGCGTGACCGCCCAATCAGCGCGCAGCACCGGCGTGCCGTTCTTGATGCAGACAGTCGGCTGATCGAATTCGGCAATGCCCTGGGTGCCCAGCCACTGACGGATGCTCTGGCTCGGGTGGGCCACCATCACTTCGCGCTGGCTAGGCTGGAACGGGTTGCGCAGCAGAATCACTGCGCTTGAATTGCCCTCGATCACAACGACTCCACAAATCGATAGAAGCCCTCCACCCGCCAGCCGTGAAGCAGGAGTTCAGGCAGCTTCTGAAAGACGACGCCGGCATCCTTGACCGCATGCAACACGCCGCCGCCATCGACGGCGAGCCAGACACCGACATGCACGGGATGACGGGATTGGCGCAGCAGCACAGCATCGCCCTCGGCGGGTTGCGGCACCAGGGACCAACGTTGCCGCTCCGGATGGTCGCGGAAGGTGGTCATCACGCTGCGCAGGTCGTTGGCATCCACCGGGATTTCCGGCAAATCGCGGCCGAAGCATGTGCGCTGGATGGCCAGAAACAAGCCCCAGCAGTCGAAAGCGTCTGGCCCTCGCGCACCGGCGTGCCAGGGCCGACCGATGTACTCGGTCGCCCAGTGCAAAGGCGATCTTGATTCGAGGCAAAGTTGATTTGACATGGAATCACTATTTCACTAATATCGACGCATGCAGACCAACTTCAAACGACCCTTTGCCCAGTACGTCAAGAAGGCGCACAAGCCTTTGCGACTGGCCATCGAAGACGAGGTGGAGGTGGTGTGCGAGGCGCCGGAGATTGGCGAACTCAAGGTGGGCGACCTGGCCGGGATTCGGGTTCACAAGTTCCGGTTCAGCCGCCAGGAGTACCTGATGGCCTACCGGCCGCCGGCCAAGAACGCGCCCGTGGAGTTTTTGATCATCGACTTCTACCAAGTCGGCGTTCACGAGAACTTCTACGACGAACTGAAACAGTATTTGCGACACGAGAAGCCAACGGGAGAAACACCATGAACCACGCGCTCACTGCCGAGGACCTCTACACCGAGATGAAGCGGATGCCGACCACCGAGCGGGTTCGGTTTTTTTCCCTGCTGACCAACAACGCCTTCCGCGAAGACGATTTCACGGATGAGCAGGTGTTTGGCGAAACCCATCAGGAGCCGTTTTCTGCCTGGGAAGCCGCCGAGTACCTGGAGATTTCCGTGCCGACGCTGCGCCGCTATGTGCAATCGGGCAAACTCGTTCCCAGCCACATCGTGGGCCGCAACCAGATGTTCTCGGCCCAGACGCTGCGGGCCTTCAAACGTAGTCGGGGCACGCGCGGTTAAACACGATCAGCACGTCGTTCTGCGTCCGTTATCGGGTCAGCCCCGGGAAGGTCTTGGCGGTGTAGCTGATGCCCGGAAATGCTTTATTGCCCACATCGAGCATGCGCGCCCGACCGGTCACCCGAAAGATGTCAGCCTCCACCTCGGTCAGGACCAGGTGAATGGGTGGATCCATCTGCGGACCGTCCAGGTCGGTCGAGAGATACGGCCGGTAGGTCACCTCAATCACCGACTGCGATTCGGCGGCGGCGTCCAGGTGGCGGACGATCTCGCGCGAGACGTTGTCCAGGGTGACGGTGATTTCCGGCACGGGCATGGTGTCGACCGGCGGCAGATCCAGTTCAAACCCCATGGCCACGAACTGCACGCGTTCACCGGCTTGCAGCGGGGCTTGGGATTCCAGTCGGGCCCACAGGTCGCCGGTATCACGCACCACGCGGATGGCGACCGTCTCACCCGCGTCATCGACGAAGGCCGGATGCCGCAATTCGAGTGTGTGCAAGATGATCTGCTCCGAGGGCGCGCTGGCGTAGGCCTCCTTGATGGCCTCGGACAAAGCGGCGTTGGGCATCAGAGAATCACCGGATACGGTACATAGCTGGTTTCATGGTCGTCTTCGGGCAATTGCGCCTCGCCTGCGTAGCCGCTGGCCAGCACCTGACCGTCGTCGAGCAGAAACACCAGGCCCTGTTCAGATGTCCATCCGTAGGACGAGATGTCCACCACCTGGCGTTGCGCGATGCGCACCAGTTCGACGCTGCTGCGATTGGTGGCATCCCCCAGTCCCAGCGCCCCGTTGCCGTTGTAGCCCCAGGCATAGACAGTGCCGTTTTCCAACAAGGCCGCGCCGTAGTTGTAGGAGCCGGTGCCACCGTGCACGGCCTTGACCACCGTATTGCCCACCGGCACTTGCACGAAGTTACCGCTGGTGCTGCCGTTGGCATTGCCCCAATAACCGCCGTAGCCACAGGCCCACAGGGTCTTGTCGGTCTTTTTGATGTAGGTAATCGGGTAGTCGTAGCTGCCGGCGTAGACATCGGTCACATTGGTGGCCACCTGCACCGGGGTGAACTGGTTGGCCGTGTTGCCATTGCCCAGTTGGCCATAGTCATTGGTGCCCCACGCATGCAGGGTGCCGGTGCTGTCGAGCGCAAAGGCGTGCACATACCCACCGAAGACCTTGACGATGGCTTTACCGGCCAGGCTGCCACCGGTCCGCGGCATGGCGACGTTGGCTTGGTTGGTGGTGCCATCGCCTAACTGCCCATTGCTGTTGAAACCCCACGAATACAGGGTGCCGTCGTTCTTGACCGCGTAATAAGCCGTATAGCGCTCCCGACCTGCCGCAATCTGGGTGATGCCAGCGAGCACGGGCAATTGCACGAAGTTGTTGCGCTGGGAGGTGTCACCCAGACCCAGTTGGCCATACCCGTTGTAGCCACAGGCGTGGACGGTCCCGTCACTGCATAGCACCAGCGTGCTGTTGTAGCCCTCGCCGCCGCAATTCAGCGCCACATCCACCACGGTTTTACCGGCGATGGAGTTGCTGGCGTTGACGCTCATGTTGTACGGCACGGACTGATTGGTCGTGTTGCCGGTCGCCAGCTGGCCATAACCGTTGTAACCCCAACCCCACAACTGACCGTTTTTGTCGATGCAGTATTGCGAGGTGCTCTGTGTGTAATAGAGCTTGGCCGCCCCTGGAAATCCGGGCGGGAAACCAGCGCGTGCCGGGTAGGAGCGTGCATAGGTGGTGCCATCGCCGAGACACCAGTTGCTGTTATAGCCCCATCCGCGAACACTGCCGTCGGTCATGATGAGACCGAAGTGGCGATAGATATTGGGTTGCGCGCCATTGGCGTTTTCGGGGAGCTTCAGCACCTTGGTACCTGAGCGCACATCGGGCGTATCCCAAACCGGTACGCCCTGCGCGCTGATGGTGAGAACCTGCCCGGATTGACCTACGGGCAAGGCCACGAGCTGATTGCCGTCGAAGTAGAGCACCTCGCCGGGCTGGCTCGACACCCCTTGCGTGCCCTGGGCAAACAGATCCCAAGCTGGGGAGTTCGCATGCGGCGCCACGCCCGAGGTGACGTCCACCAAGCACACAAAGCTGTCGCCGTTGTGGCCCACTACATCCTGGCGGGCATAGATGGCGCTGGCGTCATACGCACCGCGCCAGGTAAAGGCAATCTTGCCCAGAGAAACGGTTCCCATGAACAGTCCTTAACGAGTGGAATTTGGAAGGATTCAGAACAGGATCGGCGACGGCGCAAAGCGATGGTCACTGTCGTCGTCACCGGTCTGACCATAGCTGCCGTAACCCGTGGACATCACCTGGCCATCGCGGGTGAGGAAGTGGTAAGCACCGTAGTGGTACTCGCCACCATCGCCACAGCCCATCACGCCCGAGCGCGAGAAATCAACAATGGGTCGGTCAATCAGGACAAAGCGTGAAGGCGTATTCGAAGAATCGGCGTAGCCGTTGCCACACTGTCCCGCACCGCCCATGCCCCAACCCACCGCTTTGCCATCGGCACGCAATGCCATGGCCGACGCCCCGTAGCTGCTGCCGTACATGCGCAACTTGGTGACTTGGGTGAGGAAGTCGCCGCCGATGGTGGCCCAAGTGGTGCGGTCACTGCCGCCGCCAATCTGATAGTTGTTGTTGCCAGTGTGACGGACAGTGCCGTCTTGCATCAGCACCAAGGTGCGACCGTACCCACCCGATATCGCATAGGCGTCGGCCACGCCATCGAGCACCTTGTAGGGGAACAGGGCGTGGCCCGTCCAGATGGTCCCGGTGTAGCCCGTGCCCCAAATACCGGAGGTCTGCCCCTCGTCATGGCCCCAGCGATACAGCGCACCATCTTCCAGGAGCACGCCATAGCTGCGGTAATACTGGCTGCCTGCCACCCAATGGGCATCGGACTCGGAGCAGAACACTTTTTTGACCCGCTTCTCGGTACCCCAAGGCATCCAGAGACGGTGCGTGTACTGGTCGCTGCCAAAGCCGCAGGAGCCGCTTTCACCTGCGACCCACAATTTGCCGTTGGTATCGACCAGGTAACTGGCGGCGTGGTAGCCCCCCGACAGGAACACCTCCTTGATGGGGATGTCGGCTGTAAAAGGAACCAGTTGCGGCGTGCTCTGTGCATTGGTATGCCCCAGGCCCAGCGAGCCCATCCGATTGTTGCCCCAGACATAGACCCGACCTTGCGCATCCAGACAAGCCAGCATGCGGTAGCCGTGCCAATCGTGTCCCGTGAACACCCGATTGACCACGGCGTTGGCAGGCAGTTGGCCATAGCCATTCACTTTTCTGGGTACGGGATTGGCGGTGGCCGTGGGTGAGCCGTAATCATTGTTGCCTCCGGCATGCCAGAGCCCGCCATTGGCGTCGATAAAGAAAGTCTCATCCCACAAGCAATTCACCGAGACGATACGCGGCGTGCCCGGTGGAAATGCTGTTCGCGCAGGGAAGGTTCGGCCAATGTCGCCGGTGCTGCCTGTGCCTTGCTGACCGTAAAGCGCTCGGCCCCATGCCCGAACCGAACCATCATTCATGATCGCTGCCATGAAGTAGTTGGCGCTGTGATAGTCCGCAGCCGCGCGATCGGTATTCATGAGCGCAGTGGCAATCGTGCCATTACGATCGGCCATGAAGCGGAATTCCACGCCGTCTGCGCCGTTGGAATGCAGCACCATGTTGCCGATGCCACCGACAGACACGCCACCGGTGAGCAAATGACCCTTGAGAATCGCGTCCTGCTGCCCCAAGGCAAAGGGCTGCGGCTGGCCATGGCGGATCACCCAAGCGCCCCCGTCTTTGAGAACCACATCGCCATCGCGGTAGCTGAGATAAGGCGAATAAATACCGGACCAGCGATAGCCGAGCGCCGAGATGTCGAGGTTCACAGCCGTACCTCCAGCGCGTTGTTCTGCACGGCAAAGCTCACGCCTTCCGAGATCGTCCAGGCGACGAAGTCGTTGCTATCCAACGCATCTTCACGCCCTTCGGTCAGCAACAGCTCCGAGCCGTCACTGGACAAATGAAATCCATAGAAGCGCGGCAACGCAGCGGTGTGGACCAGCTCATACCCGGATTCATCGGCCTTGACCTTCAGGAGCATACCCCGCGCGCCCGTCAGCACATCGGGCAAGCCCACCGCCAGCAGGCGGGTGATGACTTGCTGCAGTACATCTTCGGCATCGACCAAGATCTGGTTGCCACTGCTCTGCACCAGTTGCAACACAACATTCGTGTCGGTGATGCCTTGGCTGGCTGCAGACTGGGCACGGTCGGCTTCATTGGCGGCCAGTTCGGCCGAGGTCAGCGCATCCTCGGCGGCTGTCTGGCTTTGCGCAAGGATGCCGCTTGCTGCCACATTGATACGCACATCGGCATCGTTCAGAAGCTTGGCAACGGTGACGACCACGCCGCCTTCGGTGCTCACCGTCTCCTGTGTGCCGCCATGAACGACGGCGTGCAGTAACGCACTGTCAGCCGCCACCTGCGCGACGGCATTGTGCAAATCGGTTTGTAGACTCATGGTGAATTGGTCCGGGATCAGATTTCATCGGATAGGGAAAGGGGTAAGCGCAATGGCAAAGTGATGTGCACCAGCTGATGCAGTTCACTGCCCATGGCAAAGAGGTCTTGCGCTTCGAACTCGAGCAGCAAGTTGAGCGCGCCTTCATCGAGTGTCGGACGCTCACGGATCTCCAGCTCACCTTTGACCTCCCAGCGTCGCGCCGACAACAAGCGGGCTTCAAACTGGCGGGTGAAGCGTGCTTCGTGGGGCAGTAACCCAAGGCCGCCGAGCAAGGTGATCTCGAACCACTGGCCGCCCTCGTCGGCGTGGTACTTGTACCAAGCCTCAAAGAGCGCAAACTGGGTTTCCAGGAACAGCCAACGCACGGTAATGCGTGTGGGCGTCTGCCGAAACCGGCGCCGTTGACGCGCAGGACCCGACTCCATGCCGGTGCGCAGCACGGCTTCCTGCGGCGTCAGGCCATAGCCTTCGACCGAAGGCAGCGGCAGCGTAGTGGGCCAGGTGATGTTCATCCAAGCCTCCTCATCGCATCGCGCCGGCGGCAGGATTCAGCCCGTAGCGGCGCTCCAGGGTCGGCGCCAACCCGGAGCCTTGGGAGATCGATCGGGCCATGCGCGCTTCCATCTGTTCGACGATCACATCGAGCCGCGTGCTGCCATCGGGCTGCTGTTGCTGCTCGACGCGGGTTTCGACCCCACTAGCGCGGTTGATGACATTCACTTCGACGTTGACCTGGGACTTGGTGGCGACCGCGCCACCCAGCGCTCGCAACTGACCCGGCGTGAACACCGCTTCACCTTGGCGGGCGATGATGGGCACTTCGCCCGAAACCAGGCCACCGGTATGAAACCGCCGTGCCCCAGTGAACACAGCACTACCGACCTGCCGGGATGGCAGCCCATCGGTGCCCAAGAGACCACCGCTGTGGGCGATGTTGGCGTTCACGCCCATCAGGTCCCCGGACCCCAGGGGCAGCGCAGTGCTGGCTGCCGGTGTGAACAGGCTCATCGCCCAGTTCGCCAACGGCAAAGTGATCGCGCGCTGGATCTGAATGCGGATCAAATCGCTGATGATTGAGTTAGCCAGGCTGTTGAAATCCAGCTTGCCAGTCATCACGAACTGGGTCAGCGCATCCTCCATGGACTTGAAAGCACTTGTAACCGCCCGTTCGGCCTGCTTGGCCGCGTTGGTGGCATCTTCAATGTAGGTGCGCAGCGCAGACTTGGCCCCAAATTCGGCAGAGCGTTGGTAGTCAGCATTCACGCGGACCAGACTCTCGATGATCGGCAACTGCCTTGCCAGCGCATCGTTGATGGCTTCGATCGTCTGCCCACGCAGATCACCATCCTGAATCTGGCTGGCTTCCTTACGGGCAGCGACGGCTGCCTTCTCCAGCTCAGCGCGGGTTTGCAGGACTGTGCGCTCGCTCGCCGACAGATCCAGCATCTCGCGCTGCAGTTGCATGCCCTCGATGCGCTGGCGGTTGCTACCGATCAGGGTCTCGACGATCTTGCGGGCATTGGCTTCTTCTTTTTCGTAAGCCTCGAAAGCTTTGTCTTTTTCCTTTTGGCGCTCAATGGCCTCGAGTACCTGGATGTATTTCTCCGCGTCGACGGAGACACCCTTGTAGCCCTTGGCTTCGATCTGCAGGGCACGGGCACGCAGCTCGGCGGCTTCACCTTCCTGCGCACGGGTCAAGCGTGAGCGTAGTTGGTTTAGAAAGACCTCGCCCTCATTGATTTTTTCGGCGGGCTTGGGTTTCTCGAAACCGCTGAGATCGAGATTGGGACGTGGCTTGCGTGGCAGCGTTGGCAGAAACTTGTCGTAGATCGCCTGGACTTCCTTGGCCTGCGCCTCGGTGTCCAGCACGAACTTTTGGCCCATGACGCGCACGGTGCGGCGCTGTTCATCAAAGAACCGGGCCACGCGATCTGCATAGCCAGGGTTCTGATTGATGTTGAACAGTCGGTCATTAGCCGCGCGCACGTAGTCATCACGCGCGCCCTGCAGTTTGGCGATTTTTGCATCGATGAGCTTGGGGTCATAGCCCATCGACTTCATCGAGCTTAGGAGATCCGTCTTGAACCAGGTCTCGATGTCCTTGCCCACCACCGACAGACTGTCGAAGGGCTGGGCAATGACGCGCTTCAAGAGCACCGCCGACTCGGCGATGAAGGCCAAGCCAGACGCTACTGATTCAAGGAACGTGAGCGTGGCTTCGCGGTTGGCCGTGATGCGCTGCAATTCATTGCTGAAGCTGCCGGTCTCGGTCTGTGCCAGGATCATCTGCTCGGTGAAGTCGGCAAGGATGGGAATGACGGCGGCCCCTATCTGGCGCTGCACGCCTTCGAATATGGCGGACAGGTGCGTGAGATTGTCGTTGAAGACTTCCGAGGCCCTGGCTACGTCTTCAGACATCACCAGGCCCAGACGCTGCGCTTCCTCCATCAGCGCCGAGATGCCCTCTCGTCCCTGGTTCAGGAACGGAATGATGGCCAGGCCTTCCTTGCCGAAGAGTTTGACGGCGAGCGCTGCTTTGTCCGCACCATCGGGCATTCGGGCAAATTTCTCGGCCAGGTCGAGCAGCACGGCTTCGGTCGGGCGAATCTGACCGTGGGCGTCAGTAGCCGACACCCCCAAGGCCTTCAGGGCAGCGCTGCCCTCTTCACCATTGACCTGGGTATCGAACATCGCCACCGAGAGCTTTTGCAGCGCCTTGGTCAACCCTTCGGTGGTGACATCAGAGAGCTTCGCGGAGTAGTCAAGCGCGGTCAGGGCTTCAACAGAAACGCCGGTCTTTTGCGAGAGCTTGAAGAATTCATCGCCGACGCGGGCCACGGGCATGACCAGTGCCGTGATGCCAACGCTCAGCGCGGCGATGCTAGCACCAGCAATCAGACCGGCGGGACCGAGCTTACCGAGAACTGAGCCGAACAGGCCCAGACGTTCAGTAGCGGCTTCCAGTTGGAACTTGGCATCGTTGGCTGCTGATGACAACAGCTTCAGACCACTGGAGGCCGGGGTGGCCGCTGACTCGATTTTTTTGAGCGAGCGCTCGCCCTTCTCACCGATCTCCGACAGCTCGGCTTTGACCTTGCCGCCGTCGACCACGGACAGGCGGATGGAGAGGTTGCGTTCAGCCATGGGAAGAAATCAGTCGTCGCGGTTATTCGTCTTGTTGCAAGGTACTCATCAGGCCCGCCTCGACGGCCGGAAACAGATCGATCGCCGTGGCTTTATCGAGCCCCGTGCTCTCACAGGCCAGCATCCAGGCGTTCAGATCCAGCCCGACCACACGGCCCTGGGCCATGCGCAACTGACTGGCGCAAACGTCAATCGCACTGGCGGCTTGCCATCCGTCCAGACTTTGCGGGGCGTTCATGGTGTTCGGACACTCGGGACATGGCTCGGGACAGGCACCGCAGTAGTTCGGCCCGCCACCGAAGTGCCATGCTGTGCGGGCCTTCAGGCGTTTTTTTCCGCATCCAGTGCGTAGAGGCCGGCGAGGTATTCGCGCTCGAAGGCGTCCGCCAGCAGCCAGTGCTCCATCAGGGCGGCCACTCCCTCCGGGGTAACGGCAGCGGGCTTGCCTTTGTCATCAGCCACGCCTTCCCATGCCAGTACGGCCAGCTTGGCTAGCTCGGTGATCAGGGTGGCAGTGCGCTCACCAGCGGCAGCGGTGTCGGTACCCGCCACTTTGGAGGCGGCATGGCGCGCGGCCATTACCAAGGCAGTGGTGGCAGGACGGACCTGCAGGCGCACGCCGGCGGCCAGCGTGATCCAGTGCGGCTCACGCGCAAGGTTCAGTTTGATCATGAGAGACCTCGTAGAAATCAGTAGGAGGTGACGTCGTTCACCAGTTCGACGGTGAACATGCGCTCCACGCTCGTAGCCTTGGCGGCCTGCCATTCGAAAGTGGCCTGGATGCCACCGGGACCCGAGATGGAGAGCTTGGGCTTGGGCAGGTAGACCTCATGCGCGATGAAAGTCAGGCGCCGATCGGCGTCGAGGGCGTAGCCGAAGGTCAGTTCCAGCGGAGTGTTGTTGGTGGCGGCATCGATGAGCGTGGTGTCGGCGAAGCGCACCTCCAGGTTGCCGGTGAGGCTGGCCACTGTGGGATCTGCGCCATCGATCTTGCCGTCCGAGCGGATGGTCTCGATGCGTTCCAGGTTGTTGGAATAGGTCAGCTGCGCCGAGACCACGTTGCCGAGCGCCGCCCCGCCTTGCTTGATCGATCCCTGAAATTGATTGAAACGGATCAGATCACGGCTGGCGGGGGTCGCGTCCAGGGTGGCGGCTTGTTTGGCCTCGCCCTGGGCGATCAGACCCACGGTGGCATTGGCCGCGCCAGAGCGCACAAAACCCACCTGCAGGCTGTTGACCATGACACCAGAGGCCACAAACCAGGCCGGGATGTCGGGCAAGCCCGTCTCCAGCGTCAGGCTGGGCAGGCTCGGCTTGCCAGACGTGAAGGTGTGCGTGACCACACCGGAGCCACTGATGCTGGCATCGCCCAATAGGGCCTTGAGCCAGATGCCGATGTTGCGCACATCCAGCGGCACGACGATGTCGCCCTCGACCTTGATCACGTCGCGGATCGGGGCGCTGGGGTCTCGGCCCAGACCGATCAGGTCGTTGGCAATCAGCCCTTGTTCGGAGCCGAGGGTGGTGGATACAAAGGGCAGCTTCCAGTAGTCGCCCACTGGGTTGCTGCCATAGGTGGTTTCGAACGCGGCCAAGAGGCTGGCGTTCGCGCCGTAGGCACGGGCCATGATGAATCCTTGCAGAAATGGATGTGAATGGGTATCGAAACGGGTGACGCTGGATCAGTTCAGCGGACTCGAGCTGCTGTAGTGCAGGACCACGGGCAGTAGGCAAGCCTTGATGCCACTGGTCCCATCGGGCGCCAGTTCGTCGAACTTGGGTGGGCCGATGTCGGCGTACTCGATGACGCCACTAAGCGTGCGGTCGGCTTCGATCAGTCCAGCCAACTCGGTGAGCAAACCATCCATGCGGGCATCGCGCGCATTGGCATCCACATCGGCCACAAACAGTTCGATGGCCACTTGGTGCTGCCAGTGATAGGTCAGCGGCGAGAGCGACACCTCGGGTTCGCCCATTTCGCCGTCGCGCAGGATGGCCATGGCGTGGTCGGACACCCTTTCGGGCAAAGCGGCGTTGCGTTTGACCGTGGTGCCGGATGTGCCCAAGGACAACTGACCGAGCACAGCGAACAGTGCGCCAATTGCGTTTTCTCTATGGCTCATGGGCGTGCTCCTCGGCGTTCAGCTTCATCGAAGCGGTTGGCGATCCGGTTGGCCAGCGTGCTGACCCAGCGGCGCGAGGCGCTGTCGATGTCGAATTTCTTCTTGAGCGTCACCTGGGGCACCAGCAGGAACATCGGCACGGTGACCAGGCCCCGGCCGGTGGTTTGGGCCTTTTGCGAGGCCACCGAGAAGCCACCGCGCTGGCCTTGGCGGGCACGCTGGTTTTCAGCCACCAGAAGGGATGGCTTGCCACGGCGGTAGACGAAGCGTAGACGCTGGCCACGGAGTTTTTCCCAAAGGCCGGGAGTCATGCGCTTGCCACGCGGGCCTTTGCCAGCAGCGGGCAAGGGAATCGCCAGCCAGAAGCCGTCTTTGGAACGGATGGTCGCGCCCCGGTCATGGGCGCCGACCACTTCAGGGGCTCGGCTGTAGACCAGTCCTGCTGCCTTGATGCTCAGTTTTCCCTTGGGGTAAACCTCGCCACGCCAGGTATTGGCCAGGCGTTGACCGAGGCCGGCACCGGTGATTTGGCTTCGCAGTTCGGCCTTTAGACCCTCGGTGGCTTCACGAATCGAGTGCGTCACGACCTGCTCGGCAATGCGCACCTCATCGGCCAGCATTTGGTCCAGATCGCCGGACAAGGCGGCGAGCAACCTTATACCGGTGCTCCAGTGATGGTCCAGATCAGCCGTTCACGATCAGCCTGCGGTTCACCCACCACCTGCCATGTCTGGCCGTTCAGTCTGAAACGTTCTCCTTCCTGCGGATCCGGCACATCCCGCGCGAGCAGATCGAAGCGGTGCGTCGCCATCACCAGCCTGGTGTCGCCAAAGGATGCGACGACATCCGGTGTCTTGGCAATGAAGTACGTGGCGACCTCCGCCCCATCAGCACGCCGGTAGGTGCCCGGCGTTCCAAGGTGCAGAAAGGTGCTGATGAGCAGGCGGGCGAAGGGCTGCGTGTGCCGCCCCATTACGCCATGGTCAGCTTGACCAGCACGCCGGGACGATGGCACATCGGTAGCGGGTTGCTCTGCGTGTGCAGATCGGTGCCCCGATCGAACTTGCGCGGCTCCTGCTTGGCGTAGATGGGCTGACCGAGTGTATTAACCGTCTCGTTGAAGTCAGCCGGTGCGAAGTAGGTGGCAAAGGTGTCCACCGTCCCCAGCGGGAAGGCATGGGCTTCTCCATCGGCGATGAAGTCACGCGTCTGGTTGGTGCCAGCCCCATCCAGATAGCTGGCCTTGCCGACGTACTCCTCAAAGACGATGCCGCCAAAGGCAAAGCCATTGCGTACATCGTCACGCAGCATGGCGCTCTGTGCGTAATTCTCGTAGGCCTTGACGACATTGGCGTGCTCGGTGAGTTTGGCAAAGAAACTGGGCGAGCACAGGCAACGCACGCCAGTCATGAATTCACCACGCAGGTTTTCGGTGATGCTGCGCACCACATCGGAACACTTATTGCGCACCTTGGTGCCGTCGGCATTGAGCTGGAAGTTAACGGTGGTGGGATTGAGCTTGAAGACGTCGAAGAGGTTGTGCAGCACGCTGCCGTCGGCGTCCAGAATCACGCCCTTCAAGGCCCCCATGCGCAGGTGTTCCAGGGTGATGGCGTGCTTGTTGCGCATGGACTCCAGATGCTGGGCCAGTACCTGGGCCACAGTTTCCATTTCGCTCTCAGAGCCAAAGGCGCGTACACCCTGGATTTCCTCGGGCAGTACCACGTCTTCCAATGGAATATGCGGGATCACGAACGAGTGCAGTTGGCGCTTGTCGTGCTTGTTCTGCGTCGCGGCACTGCCCACCGGCAGGCTGGGCAGCAGGTTCAAGGTGCCATTGCGCGACTCGATGACCACCGAGCGGGTGCGCACGGGCTTGGCCGGGAACAGATTGAGTTCCTCCAGTCGACCGTAGCGGTTGGGGATGAGGTTGATGGCCGCCGTGAGGCTGGCCATCGAGAACCCGGGATTCTGGAAAGGGTTTTGCATGAGAGGGCTCCAATAATAGGAACGGCCCGTGGAATAACCGGCGGGCCGAAGGGATGACGGAAGAAAGTTGGAACGGTGGCGAGGTGGTGAGGGTTCAAACAGCGTTGCGAACCAGAATGCCCAGTGCGCGCAGTTGGGCAATGGCAGTCGCCTTATGCTCCGCCGTGATAGCCGCCGGCCAGATCAGCGCATCCCGGAAGACGATGGCGTGGCGAACCACCACCAGGGCATCGGGGTTGTCAGCAGCAGTGGCGTCGCAATCGTTGAGAAGCACACCCGTGGCTTCCACCAGCGAGCCGGTATCGGCCGGATCGAGCGGGGCGATCTTGCCAGTGGCCGTATCGGTGGCGACCACGGTGCCAAGCATCAGGTTGTGGCCAGCAGCGAGCGTGGCGCGTTCACGGGAATAGCGGTTCTCGCCTTCGAAATGCAGCAGGTCGGCGAGATCATTGGCTTGGGTGATGACGGACATGGGGGATTTCCTTTTTTAGGCGGTGCCAGCGAGTTTCTTGACGGCCGCGACGATCGGCGACGTTTCGGCGTGACTGGCTACAGAGGTACCCGCCTCGGCGGTGATGGTCGAGCGAATCTCGGTCGCTTCAGCGTGGGCGGCACGCGCATCGATCAGTACGCGGCGCACCTCGGACTGCGACTTGCCCGCTGCGATGAATTCAGCGGCACGCTCAGGACAACCGGCGAGCATGCAAATTTCGGCAATGGCCTGCGCGGTTTGGGTGACATCACGTTTGGCCTCGGCCACGGCTTGCGCCAGTTGCGCAGCA
>JACCDY010342587.1_pt1 | contig 16241 bp, 13 predicted proteins | sample 7446391 | NCBI WGS metagenome assembly JACCDY01 (sample SAMN15323451, study PRJNA562643) | freshwater metagenome | isolation source: river surface water | place: USA:Blue River Watershed | collected 2017-08-18
CATACAAATTGAATGAAGCGAAACACTACCCAGAGGGATACTTGCAGTTAGGTTTGAACATAACCGATTCAATTGGCGTGACTTCGCTTAAGACGTTTTTGATTGACCCTACAGGTAGACAGACTCTGGTGGATAACCCAGTTATTCCTCGAAATCCAAAGGCTTTTTCATACGATCAATATTTGAATATTCCTGGAAATGCCACTCCTGGGTCTAAATGGTCATTTTTAATCAAAGTAACCAATTCAAACGGAACCACAGAAAGAAACCTAGGAGAATTCACGATCCTTGCAGTTCCACAAGACAAAACACGTCCAACATTTGACTTTAACTCGACTTATCAAAAGAGAGCGAACACAAATTCACAAAAACCTGGTGTAGCAGTACCGATTTATCTCAACGCCCGTGATGATGTAAAAATTGTCTCGGCAAGTTATACCGTCAAGTCGCCTGATGGATCTTTGGTCACTTACCCGATGACGTGGTCAGCTGGTCCTTTAGTGACAACTCGCGGATTTAACTCGAGTTGGATCGTTCCAAAATCAGCACTTCCTGGTTCACAATATGTGATTACAGCCAATGTTTCGGATACTGTCGGTAAGTCAGAAGACCAAGTTTTTGCAACTGTCACCGTGTTTTCAACACCGTCTGCAACACCAACACCGTCTGCAACACAAAGCACACAAACAATTAACTTCCCGGCGATAGCTAATCGAGAGTTTGGCCCTGCCTTCAAGTTAAATGCCGTTGCCAGTTCAGGATTACAAGTTGAGTATTCTTCATTAACTCCGGAAACATGTGCAATTGTTAGCACAAGCGCAGGAGTTTTTGTGCAGGCTATTGATCCTAAAGCTGTGACGTCTTCCATTTCTTGTGGGGTTCGTGCTTCGCAAACAGGAAACTCCTCCTTTAGCGCAGCCGTTCCTGTTGATCGTAGATTTCTTTGGAGAGCAATCAGAACCATGATTAGCGCCGGAGGAGTTGTTTCCTTGGTCGGTCGAGGCCCACATACCTTTACAGCAAGGTATACCGCTGTTGATCCTGCAGTCAGAGGCGGTCTAAGTGGCTGGGGACCAGCTGTTAATGCAACGTCACTAACACCAAATGTTTGCTCAGTTAAATCTGTAGTTTATGAAGATAGTGCAAGCAAACTTTTCAACTCAATAACCATTGAAGGTAAAGTTAACGGAACATGCAGCTTGTCTCTCAGTGCTCCTGCTACGCCAACTCGTTTGGCAACGACAGTGAACCTGACTCGGATATTCTCGGGGATAAAGTAAGAGTGCTTGTCCCGGCTTTGATTCGTTAACTTTGAGGAACGTTAATTGACAGAGTAGAAGTCATTCTTTATAGACATAGGCGCGTTTGGATGTTTAACGACTCGACGGCGTATGTCATCTAGAAAGTAAGCCTGGCCATCTTCAAAGCGATACAAATATTCAAGGAAATCGCCGGAAATGTTAGGTGATGAATCGATTAGCTTGGGTAGTTTCTTCATGACTAGTCCATGCAACATTGGATCTACTAGATCAAAGTCGTAATACCCACGGTCTATGAATTCCAGAGCAGCTGCAGTGCATTGGAAGTAATCAGGTTCACCCGCCATTGCCTTCGACATAAAGTCTGAATACTTTCTTTCAGCATTGACTGGGCTTTCTTCGAAACTAGCAATAAATTCGTTAAAAAGGGGAGAGTCGTATTTATCAAAGTACGCGTACGCTATTTCTGAGGAAACATCAACGGGGGTTCTTATCATCTGATCTGATCCAAAATCATCAAAAAGTGCATCATCGTTTAACACTGGGATTTCGTCCACTAGTTCATCCATAAAAGTTGCAAGTCCATAATTCTGCAGAATGCTTCTAAACACACTCAAGGAATGTTGTGGCAAGAAAGTTCGAGTATCACACGCAAACACAAGTAAAAAGTACGGATCTTCCCAACGAGAATCTTGAGATTGCAAAAGTTCTTCAAAGTATTCTTCAAAGGTTTCATACTTTCTCATATTTCGATTGAGGTGATAATTCAACGCATGCGCACCTGAAATTATTGACTCAACTCCTTGGTCTAGAAGGGCACTCAAGTACATGTAATCATTAGAATCTAAGTAGTTATACTCAGCATCTTCAGACTCTAAAAAAACTTCACGTTGGAACTTTGAGATTTCTTTGAAATTAGATTTTGTACCATTTAGAGTTGGTAACTTATTCTGATTCTTGCGCAAAGTTTCATATTCGGATTGCAGCCAAGGTCCACGCATGACTAAATTGACCATTTCACACTTTGCATCTGGATTACCAAGATTGACTAATTGAATCATGATGCTTATGTACTCTTTATGGTCGCCATCCTCCCGTGCGTTTCGCATCAAGCCAAGTAGCGCCGATTGAGATTCTTCTTTTACAGCGAGCTTAAGTTCATTCTTGAAAGTCTTGATGTCAGGATGTTTATAATCAAACTCATCATTAAACTTGACAATCCACGGTAGCGCTTGATTGTCTCCTGAATCAAAGGCACTAACTAGTGAACCCATAATTTCAGAGGGAGACGCGTCCAATTCCTTTAAAACAAATGGGATTTGTCGTTTAGCATTAGGAAAATCTTCTGCTGCTTTAAATGCTTCGAGGGCACTTGCAGGATCATTTCTCTGTAGATAGAAAAGACCTTTGGCGTAATGACCCTGCTTGATTTTCATTAAATCAGACACGGAGAGCCTGCTTAATCAGTGTGGAGGGCAAACTTTCCAATATTGCTCGGATTGCCGAAGAGGTCGAAGGATTTAGCGCGATGAGGGAGCCAAGATACGCAGCAAATTTATAGTTTTGAGAATTTACTTCAGCAAGCGTTGTTTCAATTATTTCGAAGATGATTTCTTGCCTTTTTTGATCAAGCTCACTCCAAACCTTCTGAGAAGGATCTGGTTTTACTTTGGCAGCGAATGTAACGTCGTCTGCATCGCCGAACCAATCATTTCCTGCGTCTTCGATGTACAACTTACCTTTTTCTGTGAGTGAGAATAAGCCACTGCTAAGACCTTCAGCGATAGCTGCGGAAACAATGATTTCCTCCGTTGGCTCACTTTCTAGAATGTCATTAAATCCTCGGTCAGATATTTCTTCGATGACATCATCATAAGAAAGTGTTGTACTCGGAATTATCCAGTCGCGTGATCCATAAACTCTGTTCATGAACTCTTCATCAGTTAGATCTAAGTCACCTGGAACTCCAATATATGTGCGATCTCCTTGCCAACTGCTATTTTGAAAAAAGAAGTTAACTTTTGAATTATCTGCTAAATCGGGCCAAAGACACTTGTAAATCCGCTCGTCCTCAAACCTCCAATATTGAAGCACGACATTTGCATCGTATGGAGTTGAGGCCAAATTTTCACGTGTATCGAGAATGCTTGAAGGGTGCGCCTTACTGCTAAACAAATCTCTGTATTTTTGCTCGACCTTACGAGACCGATACGCAAGGTTACTTGGCCAAACATAAATTTGACCCTGAATATTCTCCTCTTGAACCTGAACTGGTTTCTCGACACCCCTAAGAACTAGTAGTGCTTTAGTTTCATCTGAAACCGAGGGGTTTTGCAGAAGCAACTGTCCGATTGTTAGTTGACCATCAAGAACAGTTTCTAACGGATATTTCATGAACTCAATAATTAGTTTCTTCGGAATATTCGGATTGGAAGCAATGTTTTTAAATGCGAGCTCACGATTGTTCAGAAAAAGCGAGTCTTCTGAATAGTCACAGTGCCATGTATCCATCAGCAAGTCTGTTGGACAATCTTTTCTAGCTGCCATTGCGACCCTCTGCGAAATATCACTCTTTTCCCAGATATGTGCCAAATCATCACCAGAAAGAGTTATCGGTGAAGCAATCAATGCGTTTATAAATTCTTCAGAATTTTCATGAATTGCCCATGTAATCAATTCGCGAGGACAGTTTGGATGTTTCAAGATGTTTATCCGATGCTTCGGATGATTAGTAGCTATGTTCTCTAGTATTTGTTTCGGAATAAAGTTATATGCCAATATCAAATTAGCTGAATCGAAATCATTAGCCAATGAGTTGAGAAATCCAAGGTAAGTCTCCAAATCAGAATCCTTTAGATCTTCAAGATAAGGATCCATAGCCCATGTTCTATCTGTCGTCATGCCTCGACTAGCACCCCGAGCTGGTCTTCAATTTCTTGAAATATAGGTAATAGCGCTGCCGAACCTTCGATTAAACCTTCCGAGATTGCCGTTGCCAGCAAAGCCATCTGCAGCTTTTCCTCACTGCCAAGTTCGTGAGCGATTTCCCAATGTTGGAAATCTTTATCGTCCATCAGTTGTTGCATGTGACTGTGTATCTCCCTCGCGAGGAGCAATAATTCCGACTCAGTCATGGTGTGATAGTAGTAGACAGTAGGGTTAAATTAAATATTAACTGAAAGTAAATTTGAGAGAGACTAGCCTTTAAGTAGGACCGCAGTCGCCTTCATTTCAGGCGTCGCTAATTTGTGCGCACAAGCCTTGTTTCGAACTTCTTCATCACCATCGATAGCGAGTTTTTCTAAAATCGTAATATCGACCAGCGGATGCTGAGCTACGAGGGCTCTGACATAGGACTCTTTATCCTTTGAGTACTTCTTTAAATCTTCATACGTGAAAACCTCAAGCCGATTCATAACTTCGCCACGCACGTATTTACTTTTAGATTTCTTGAGCTTTTCTAAGGTTTCAAGTTTAGTCTCGGGATGACGCGCTGCTATCGCTTGAGGATAAGAGGCAACACGGTTTCCAGAAGTTGTTTCTCCAATCCACTGCCCAAAAATTAAATCGTTCTCTGGATAACCGTACGTGTCGTAAGACCAACTTGGCGTCTCTGCTATTTCATCTAACAACTCACTATTGAGTGGAAGGATGACTGCAATCGCCCAGTTTGTAATTGGCAGGTGAGCCTTTGCAATTTTTAATATCTGATCACTTGTTAGTGGGATCTTGGATTCATAAAACAGCCTAGCCAGGACATCATCACCCTTGAGGGCTACAACCAACTCCAAAAACGATTCCTCTTGTTGATTCTTGAAATTTTCTATTCGCGCTTCAATCCATCTGTTTTTTGGCGCTGAAGTTTGCGGAGCAAATTTAGAAATAAATGAAGTCGCTTCTTGGAAAGAAATCAAACCGAGTTCAGCTGCTCGCAGGGTGGCAGCTGTTTGAATTCCAATAGATTTATCGGCCAACAACTCCTGGTACCTTTTTTTATCAATTACTTCATTGAGTAGCGCTTCCGAACGACCAGAAACAGAAGTCACCTTGCTTACCTTTTGGAGGCTTTGCGCACTTCCGGTGGCTGCCGCAATAAGTGCTTCGCGTCCTTTATATTTTTTATAATTCCACCCACTTGACTCATGAGCGTAATAAGAATCAGACTTCAAATTATCCAAAACTGTCACTGATTTATCACTTAACAGTTGCATTAGAATCTCTGGATCCGAATTCGGATTTTTAGCTAAGGCGGCGCGCACCGCTGCAGATTTGTCTTTTACAAGAATCCTTTGTGTATCTTTGTCGAGACTAGGAAGGGCGGCAAGGCGCTCTCGAACGCTGATATCTTTGACATTCACTATCTTAGGTATAAATTCTTCTTTCAACCAACCATGATTTAGAATTAAGTTTGCGAGCCCATTCTTATCAATTTCTTTCGTTTCTAAGAATTCAGATACCCATTCTTTTGGCATAAACATGTTACTCAAAAAATAATGATGGTAAGCAACCGGAATTTTTATTCTTGCCGCACCTATTAATTCTTTCGAAATATTTTGAGCTATTACTTTTGAGAGCGATTCATCAAAATTTTTTGCCTCAAGAACTGCTTCCCACACTTGTTTCGGACAATTTTTATTTGAAGTCAGTGCAGAAACCACAGTTGGATCATTATCGCTTGCGAGTTCAAGCAAAATCTCGGTTGGGGTGTTTACATTTAAAGCTACTTCTCGGCGGACCCAAGAATCTTGATCTTGCGCCAATTCAGTCAAAGTTTCAGCAGGTGTATCTAAATTTTCAGCGACGCAGCGTCGGACGGAAGCTTCATGATCTTTTGCCAATCTTGTTAGTGTTGATGCAGATGCCCACTTAGTTGCTTCTTCTCGAACTGTGGCATCTTTGTCTTTAACTAAGATTTCAAAGACGGATTTATCAAAATTTGGGAGTGCAAAAAGATTAGCTCGTTCATACTCACTTTTAGAATTCTTTGCTAAGTGAGTTATCGCTTCCAAGGGGAGTGAAGGATTATTTGAAAGTCCATAAAACGAGGAAGTTGTTATGTTTTTTGCCATCCAAATAAGAACTTCAGTGGGGCATTTTGGATCTACCGCGACGTCATCTTGTTGCGTTGTGTCGCTGGCTCTGACCATCCATGAATCGACGTCATTTTTTTTATCGCCCATGATGGGATTTTCCTCCAATAGCCTTGTTCATTCAATGGCTCTGATGATAATTTACTATCAAACTTGAGGGGGAGTCATGGCATATCTTGAATTTATCGGAGAAGATGAGCAACGCGGCGTTGAAGAGTCCGCTAAGTTTTGGGAAGTTACCCAAGATGGGAAGAACTTACATATTCACTTCGGCCGTATTGGGACCAAGGGTCAGAATCAAGATAAGTCATTTGATTCAGCAGAAGCAGCGACAGTAGAGATGGACAAACTAGTAAAATCCAAGATTAAAAAGGGTTATGTAGAAAAAAAGAAACCTTAGTTTTTACATAGCGTTACAAATTTTCCTAACATCACCATTCCTTCAGGCGATACAGGTTCCATAACTGAAAGTTGTGGGGAACGCAGCACATAACAGGCCCACTGAGCTCTAGAGATTGCAACGTTCAATCTATTTGGAGATAACAGGAATTCAATTCCACGGGGTAAATCTTCGCTTGACGATGTTGTCATGGAGACAAAAACTATTGGAGCTTCCTGTCCTTGGAATTTATCAAATGTACCTACCCTGATCTCTCCAAATCCCGCAGCTCTCAATCGTGACTTTAAGTAGCGCACTTGGGCGTTGTAAGCGGTAACAACCAAGATGTCACTTTGCAAGAGTGGGCGCGAGGTGATTGGTTCGCCTTTTGAATCAACTGGCGTCCAGAGTTTTCCTAAATGTTCTGGAATCATTTTCAAAAGAATTTCTGTTTCCTCGATAGAGCTCACCGTATTGCCAATGTGATCGACAGAGATTACGTGAAGCCCTGGTTTGATGCCCTCAAGATCTCTAAGCTCGCATCGGGCATCTGAATACAAGCGGTCTTCATATTGAAGCCTCGAAACACGTTCCGCAATCTTTGGATGCAATCTGAAAGTTTTTTCTAGAAAGAAACCTAATTCTTCTGGCATTGTTTTATGCTCACCCAATATATGTGAGAGTACGGACTCATTTACAGGTTCAGGGTGTTTGCCTTGGCTCACTTGCGGTAATTGTTGCGGATCACCTAGCAGTAATGCACAGCGCCCAGAAGAAATTACAGCCAGAGAATTTGCTAACGAGAACTGGCCAGCTTCATCAATAACCATGAGATCTAAATTTAAGAGGCGAACATCAGGTCGACTAAAAGTCCACACCGTGCCACCTACAACATAACCTGTTCCAGACATTGACGTTGCCCATGCTGCTACGTCATCTACATGATAGGCAGGTTGAGACTTAGCTGATTGACCTTTCTTAGCCATGGGAATTGTTTTATCGATTTTCTTAACGTTATCCATTAAATGTTCTACAACCGCGTGCGATTGAGCTACTACTCCAATGCGCCATCCGGCCTTTACGAGCTTTGCAATGACATGTGCGCCAACGTATGTTTTTCCAGTTCCTGGTGGACCTTGCACAGCTATATAACTATTTTCACTCCCTAAAAGCGATTCAGTGATGCTGGAAACTGAATCTTCATTCTTTACTAATTCTCCCGAAATCTGTCGAGGTTTTCTTCGCAATAGCACGTCACACCAGGCAAGATTGGGAAAGGCTGGTTCACCAGTGTTTATTCTGTAAAGAGTAGACCCGCCCAATTCTTCACGTAATATCTTTTCGATTGAAGTAGTTCGAATTGGCGCACCTGGTAGCAATGCCATTGGCGTTTCTTGCCAAGTACCAGAGCTTTTCTTTTCTATCTCTTCAAGAATTACCGTGGAACCATCAATATCGATTATGGACGCATCAATAAATCCACGTGTGCTACCTTGAATTGTTTTAAACCCATCGGGTGCATTCTCATACAAAACTTGCGGGATGTGTTCATAATCAAGCATGTGCTGAAGATCGGTGCCTTCAGCTTTGATCGTAATGTTGCGCCGATGATTTTTTTGGCGACCACTAATTGTCCAAGGTCCAGCGATAATGGATGTTGGAATGATCACATCGTTAAAGGAGTTTAAATCTTCAGCATTTGTAAGTGCCCGCTCAAAAATAGCCCACCACGCTGGACGAGTTTCACGATGATGGAAAGAAATTGCAGCCGAAAGCAACGCCAATCCCTGCTCAAAATCACTGCGTTCGTCCCGATCTTCTGGAACATTATTGAGTAGTTGAATGGCGATAGGTTCGACACGTTCAAGTTCCTCATTGTCTTCCCACTTAAGTGCGGCAGCTGGTCGCATGGCAGCAATGTCTATCCCGTGATTAGTTGCTTGTTCACGAATCCAAGCATCGAGTTGTTGGGTTGAGTCAACGTCATCTTTGTTATAGGACTTAATCTCATTGAGAGTTTTTGCAAAAGAATCTTTATCCCCAGCAGCCAACATTGCCAGCGCTCGTTCAAATTGAATCACGCTGCCGACGGCTGTTGTTACTTCTTTATCACGGTGACCATTCCAGAAAGTTTTTTCGATATATTTAATGGACATCGATTCAGTGGAAAACCTAAAAGCTCGACGAACAATGGCGTATAAATCAACGAACACGCCATCCCGGACAAGTCGATCAACTTCAAATTCAAAAGCTCCATGTCGTTGAGCTAAACGCAACATTGCACTAACTTCATACGATGCATAGTGGTAGACGTGCATATCTGGAAACTCTTTAAGCCTTTGCAATAAGTACTCAATGAATGCACAAAAAGCTGTTTTTTCTTCTGCACGATTTATTGCATCGAATGTATCAAATTTTAAAGTTTCACCATCTTTATAGAGGTAGCCAAACATGTACTCCAGACCCTCGCCATTATTTGCGAAGGGGTCGCCTTCCATATCAAACCAGATGTCTCCTGTAGAAGATTCCGGAAGCAGACCAAATGCATCGAGATCACGGAGGTCATAAATTGGTTTAGGAAGATCTTTTCCACGAACTTGAATTTCAGCCTGCGCCCTTAGGTTTTCAAAAGTTTCACGTGTGACTTCTTTTGGTTCCTTTGGCCTTTGCTCATCAGATGCTTGTGCCATCTCTTCAATTGTTTTAATCCCATTTTTTATCAACAGCGATCGGGTGTTACTTCTAATTCCCTGGATTAAAGAGAGATCTCTATCTTCATGGCGCCCAGCATCACACGAAGCAGCCCATCGACATCGCATACACGATTCTTTAGGTGCAGCCCATGTAGGAGATGGTGCTGAATCAAATTGTGCAATAGAAGCTCTCACACGATTAACAAAGTGCTCTGCCAAGTCAATGAGATCGAGTGCCGCTGCAGACCAACGGGCATCGCCACCCAACCAAAGGTGCACATTGTGCGGCACCGCAAGACCCATTTCTTTCATGATGAAGGCGTAGGCAGAAACCTGTAGCACAGCTGCACGCTTAGCGCTTCTCGCTGACTTAGCGTCTACGGGATCGTAAACAAAACGGCCTTCAGCGTCCTTAAGAGGTTTTCCTGCTTCGTCTTTAACAAGAATTAAAAAGTCGGCGAAACCCATAAATCCTTTGGTAAAAAACGTCGCCTGATAAATGGTTTCAATTCCATTGTGAACCGCTTCAACAGTTTTCTCATGTGCCAGCACGAGAGCTTCTTGAGTGAATTTAGGTTCACCGATATCTACAAAACTTCCAGCTGTGCGAAGTTGTGTTGCTAAAGCTTTTTCATGCAATCGGCCTTGCTCAATCAAGAGCTCTAACTCGGGTCCATTCTCTGAATCAGGTGCCGGCAAGAGTTTTTCTAACACCGCCCACTCGAGATGAAGCCGTTGAGTGCACTCCAGTTCGGCAATTAAGTCGCGTGGAGAAATAAACCATTCTCCTTGGAATTTCTTCACTTAGTTACTTCAACCCAACCCTTTTTGATGTTTTCTTCAATCATCAAATCAGCAATTTTAAGTGCTTCCTTTTCATTAGGCGCAAGTCTGACTTCACGATCCAGTGGAGACTTGCGAGTAGAAGAATAATCAGTCCAATGTACGACAAATGCAGAAAAATCAGCAGCTTCTTTATTTGTTTTCCACACCACTAACTTGCGGACATCCACCTTGCCTGAACCTTCTTTTGTCCACACCCGACGATTAATGACTTTACTGGTTCCCAATTTTGCGTCCTCGACTGCATCAGCAATTGGTAGCAAGCGCGTGATTTGATTCCACCCAATATCTTCAGATGTTACTGCTTTGTCATCACGTAATCTCACAAGAATGGAGTTATGAACCGCGGCGCTATTGGTCCAGCCAGTAACTCTCCAACCGTTATTATCTAGATTCAATCGCGGATGCTTGATTGGCTTTCCCTGAAAATCTTCAAGCTGTAAATCCATGCACTTAAGTTCGGCAATTATCAGTGGTTCAACGAATTGGTACATGACTCCAGAACTCTCGCTTGAGCGCCGATAAGAACTTGGCTTTATTGATCCGACTAATCGCTCGCGTAACTCTTTGCGGAATGTGTTTTCACCAACGTTGCCCGTTGTCGTCAGTGGAATCCATGATCCGTCATCATTAAGAACTCCCAATAAAAGTGAACGAATCATTAGAGATCCATCGGCATCCCGCCGTTCTGTAAAACCTAAAATTGCGGCATCTAGATCTTTTGTGGGCTTAATTTTATATGAGCGACCATCATCGGCTCTAGCAACTAAGCCTTCTTCACCCTTGGAGATAACATTTTGCTCGAATAAATCTGCAACTTCATTTGAAGATCGCGTAGCTATGCTTTGGAAGGGAAAAAGGTTTGGACTAACTGCAATCTTTGAAATTGCTTCGTATCTAGTTGTGTAAGGCGTACCGATGGCTGAAACTTCTGGAGAAGCAACAACATCAAAGATTCCGAGAGCTAGTTTTGATGTTTCCGCCTTACTCCCAGAAGCTAACAGCGAAGTTACATCAGCGATCCGTGTACGCCCATCAGATAGAACGTGTAGTTCACCTGCGAATATTGACTCCTCATTTAATTTGGCATTTTTTGCTTGATCCAAAATCTCTAGAGCTCCATGTATTGTCCGACCAGTTGGAGAAACTAATTTCCACTCTGTGTCATGTAAGAGAAACCAAAGTTCTCCATCAATTTTTGTTGAAACTAAGAGCGGAATGCCTAGTTTTCGCTCAATATCTGATGGATTTGTAAGGAAATAATTTGTTGCAACAATCTTTCGATAGGCAATTACTTGATTCATGAACTCTTTATTTGTGAAGGAACCCTGTGGATCAATCTTTGCTTTACCAAGTGCGGGCATAATTATTCAGCCTCCTTCTCAGCTTTAGCCGCTGGCTTTTTAAGCTCCATGGCTGATAGATGAAGTAGCAGGAGAAAATTCTCGCCTTGGATTCGTCCATCCAGAAAACCTCGGTAAGGACTTCCATTTGATTGCAATACAAGTGGACCTTTACCACCATCACCTGCGCCAAGAAGCATCACGGAGTCCTTTTCATCCAATTCTTTAGCAATTGCAAAAAGGAAGTCATAAGTCACCCCGTCAATATGGCGCAACTGCATTGTGCGCTTAATTCCATATTTTCTAATGAATTCTGATCTAGGAATCAGTTTGCCAGTCCACTTAATTGGTGTATCTTCATTAACATTTGGAGCTACATCGACTGGTGTACGGCGTTCAATTTCTTTGCCGTCTGGGCCATAAATAATCTCGAATATTTCAGGTGCACAAAACAGTGGTTGGCCTTGCTTATCAAGAAGAACTGAATTTGTTCCATCAATTGTGCGACCGACCATCTCGAGATCTATCTCAGGATCGCCATCAACAAGAGCCTGTGAGTAAACATCTCCTAAAGTTTTTACGAGCGAGTCATGGGTCTTTCCTTCACCTGCAGCGACATACCTTTGGAAAGTAACCGGGTGCCCTCCTTTTGAGGGAGTTACTTTCTCTTTTTCAGGAATTGAAGTTGCGACAATGGTTGCATCACGATTACTGGCATTTGAGATATGAATTTTCATTGTTGGCTCCTAAAACATTTCAAAATCAAGATCATCCGAAGAGTCACTATCCGCTTCTTCAGCTACTGAAACAAGAGAGTCAAGGCCCACATATTGGTATTCGACTGAGTTGCCAATGAGAGCAAAGTAACCATTCTCATTTGAGACTAGGATTCCTGTTTCGATGTTGTAATCAGCCCGAGGATTAAAGGGGAAAGACAAAATTGCCCCAGCATCTAACTCCTTTTTGAGTTCATCAGAAATTGACTCTGGTTCAAGTGAGTATGTTGTATTGAACTTTAGATTCAACGCTTCTACGGATGAAATTAACTTTGCTTCAACTTCTTCACCAATTGTTGGTGGGAAGAGTTGTGGTACAGACCCATCATCATTAATAGCCTCAAGATCAGATTGAGGAACCCAGACGCCTTCAGATGTGAAATACCCTTGAGCAGTCATTCCGCTTTTTATCAGAAGGGATCCATCGCTGAGTAGTGACGCTTTTGTGCATTCATTTCCCTCGGTATCAAAGGGCACTCGTCTGCGTTTTCCATAAAGAACGCCACGGTCAATTGGTTTATAGGCAAATACTGCTTGATTGCCCTTATAAGTCAGGTTAATTGTTTTAGCCATGCTCGAAATCTTAAAGGCAAGCACTGACAAGCGGAAGACGCTAGAGCCTTGCAGTTGTCAGTGCTCCTGCCTATGGTTTTTCCCATGAACCCTCAGGAGAAGCGTCTACTCGAGACTTTGCAAGATTATCTGTCGGATAACTCTATGTTTACAAGTTTTGCCGCCAATGAAATCTCAAAACAGAGGCGTGCGGTCCAAGAGCTTTTTATCATCTTGGCGGTTTCTCATCTTCAAGAGCTAAGCCGTCTCTACAAAAGTGGTAAGTGCCCCTCCCGATTACGTAAGTTAGCCAAGTTCGCATTCGATTATGAACGAAGCGTTCTTGAAGACGCCGGTTTCGCTCGCCAAATAGATACCAAAGCAGCAGAACGTGTCATGGAAATTTTAGATGGAACTTCAAAAAAGAATGCACCCACGCGAATCATTGCCTCTGTTGAAATTCAACTACAAAATAGCGAAATCGAGCTGGAATTAGAAGAGGATGGAATATCACCAGAAGAAGATGGCGGCAAGAGAGTTAAAGAGTTAGCCACAGAAGCATTCGAGTACTTGCTCGAAGAAAATGTGCAGTCCATTCGAGTTGTGGGTTTATAAAGATGAAAATGACACATGAGAAATTTACAGAAGCACTTACAAATTCTTTTGAAGATAGCAGAGTCTGCACCTATGCAGTTGCCGAAGCGCTTCTTCGCGAATCAGTTGATTTGCAGGAACGATTTCTAATTCTATTCCTCAATTATTTAGATCGTATTAAACTTGCGTCACTCATGCCTGATTACTTGTTAGATTTATCTAATTTTGCTCAAGTTTCGTGGGAAAACTATTTTGAATACATCGGTATTTCTGATACTACCCAAATATCCAAACCTGGTGACTTACTGGGATTACTGCCCGAACCCACCAACCCAGATGAAAAATGGATAAATATTAAAATAGAACGTGAGTATTTACCGCAAAACTACACTGATGAGAATGCATTATGGGATAAGAGTTCCGCGCTTGAGTTTTTTCGAGAGCTCTCTTCAAAGGATTTAAAAGAATTATTTGATAACCAGGATTTCGAATTTAATGAGTTTTAATCATGGATATTAGTTTGTTATCAATGGCATCTACCTCTTTGATAAATAAATACAACATATTTTTTAGGACTTCTTCTGAAATGGCGGCGGCATACAACGTAAACATGGCATGCACCACATGAGCATTTTCTCTCAGAATTTCAATAGGCTTGAATTTGGCAATTATGCAACTCGAATTACCTTGGGTGCACATTAATGTTGCTAGTTCAAAATCAACTGGCGGCATACGCAAAGGGGCAACAACTTCTAGGATTCGATGACCATCCATTGACACCAAATCAATTTGAATATCTACAGATGAATCTCCATGACCAATTCCTAGTCCTTCTAAATGAATTACGTCATCTGCTCTACGTGGAGCAAATCCAGAGTTTTCAAGCATCACCAAAATCTCTGCTTCGAAAGCGTGATCAGAGATGTCGATGCGCTCAATAGACATACCAAGAGTGTTCCGTAGCTTGGCGTTTTCGGCAATAATTCACTCAGTCAAAAGGGGGTTCCATGGGCACAATCGATGATTATGCGGCGACGTATAAAGTTTTAATCACTTGTGTTGCAGCACGTGTTCCTGTCATTTTATGGGGACCTCCTGGCCAGGGAAAGACGTCAGTCATTAAGCAGATTGCGACTGATCAAAAGCGTCACTTAGAAGTTATCTTGGCAAGTATTCGTGAGCCACAAGATTTCGCTGGATTGCCCATGCTTTCAAATGGTGTTGCATCCTTAATGCCACCGGATTGGGCGAAGAGACTCTCTGAAGTTGATAATGGAATTCTTTTTACCGATGAAGTTAATACGGCGCCTCCAAGCGTTCAGGCTGCTCTTTTGAGAGTGTGCCTCGATAAAGTCGCCGGAGATTGTCATTTAGGCGATGACACCAGTGTTATTGCTGCAGCTAATCCACCAGAGCAAGCCGCAGATGGCTGGGATTTAGCACCACCTTTAGCAAATCGTTTTTGCCATTTGAATTGGGATTTACCAGCTGAAGTAGTTCGTGACGGTTTGGCAGGAAATTGGGTGTCATATTCAATTCCAACTCCAAACCCTGAAAAATTACAAAATGCATTAAATGCAGAACGCGCAGCACTTTCAGGTTTCTTAGCTTCGCGACCTGATTTAACAACCGTACTTCCAAAGTCTGCAAGCGAGCAGGGCAGGGCATTTCCCACACCACGTTCTTGGGAAATGGTGGCAATACTCTCTGGTTGGATCACTGCATGTGATTTATCTTCGGGAGTTCGCCGTATTGCAGTTCTCGGTTGTGTTGGTCCGGGACCTGCGGCCGAATACATCACCTATCGAGAGAATATTGATCTTCCAAACCCAGAAGAGATTTTGGCAAACCCAAATAAATTCGTGATGCCTAATCGCATGGACAAAATTTATGTAGTTGGCGCATCTTTAATGGCTGCTATTCGCTACAAAATGACATTAGATCGCTGGAACGCTGTGGGAATAGTTCTCGAACGTATGGCATCTAGTGGGCATCCAGATTTAGCTGTTACTTTTGCACGAGACTGGATACGCGAGCGCCCAGAAGGCGCAACACCAGAGAAGTCATTACTGCGCTCGCTGGTTCCACTTTTAACTGAAGCAAAGATGATTTAAAGTTTCATGGTAACGGCAACAGCAACTGCAATTTCTGAAGATGCTCGTCTTCGGGTTATGGCCGCTCGAATTGTTGCCCAAGCACGATGGCCATACCTTTCAACTCTTTTGTTTAACCTAAAAATTGTAGAAAGCGACCAACTTCCGACTTTGGCTGTCGATGAAGGCTGGCGGATGTATTACTCACCAGAATTTGTCATGGCACAAACACCTGAAGCCTTAGCAACAATGGTTTTGCATGAAGCACTTCATTGCGTCAATCAACATGGCCCACGTTTTAGAGCCTTGGGGCAGAGTCTTGATTTACATGTCACTTGGAACTGCGCAGGAGATGTTGGAATAAATCAAGTTCTAGATACAGCCAAAATGCCTTGGGGCGAATTCGAACCGATGCGCTTTAACCACTTATCAAAATTCGATGTTAATCCAGAAATGTCCACTGAAAAGATTTTCTTCACCATCGTTGAGTACTACAACCAGCACCCTAAAGAGCTAACTCCATTCACAGATTGCGGAAGCATTATTGGCGGCCAAGCACGTGAGTACGAGATATCACGTACTAACCCTGCGAACCCTGCAGTCAAAAGCGATCAGCAAG
>JACCDY010062856.1_pt1 | contig 16240 bp, 13 predicted proteins | sample 7446391 | NCBI WGS metagenome assembly JACCDY01 (sample SAMN15323451, study PRJNA562643) | freshwater metagenome | isolation source: river surface water | place: USA:Blue River Watershed | collected 2017-08-18
CGTGCCACAACCGCCCCAAACCAACCTCGCACTCGACAGTGGCCACACTTTGCGAGACCACTTGCGCCAAGCACGCGATTTGCTGAAAGACGCTGGCTGGACTTACCGCGATGGGGCCTTGCGCAATGCCAGTGGTCAACGCATGACCTTGGAGTTTTTGGATAACTCTGGTTCGATGGGGCGGGTGGTCACGCCGTTTGCCAAGAACCTCGAAAAGCTGGGTATTCAGGTGCAGTACAAAGTGATTGACTTTGCTTTGTTGCAAAAGCGCATGGATGTTTTTGACTTCGACATCATCAGCAGCCGCACGGTGGGCAACGAAGCCCCCGGCACCGAGTTGCTGGAGCGCTTTGGCAGCAAGGCGGCGGACATTGAGGGTTCGGGCAATGTCTTGGGCCTCAAAAATCCAGCGGTTGATGCCTTGCTGGACAAAGTGGTGAGTGCCACCACGCGGCCAGAGCTGGTGGTCAGTTTGCGTGCGCTCGACCGTGTGCTGCGGCATGGCCACTATGTGGTGCCGCATTGGTATGGGGCTGTGCATCGTGTCTCTTGGCGCGCCTCGGTATTTGACCGACCCGCCAACTTGCCGCGTTTTTACCAACCCGAAGCTTTGGTGACCACCGTGTGGTGGTCTAAATCCGCGGCATCCGGCAAGCCCGCGCCCGGGGCTTCCGCACAGAAAGGCGGTTGACCGATGTTGGCTTACATCTTGAAGCGCTTGCTGTTGATGGTCCCGACGTTGTTCGGCGTCATGCTGATGACTTTTGTGGTGATTCAATTTGTGCCGGGTGGCCCTGTCGAGCAAATGGTGGCGCAGTTGCAAGGCCGCGATACGGGCGGGGAGGGCGCCGCCGCGGCGGGCAGTGGCTACCGTGGGCGGCAGGGGGTCGATGCTGCTCGAATTGCAGAAATCAAATCGCTTTATGGCTTTGACAAGCCTCCCACCGAGCGCTTTTGGATGATGCTGAAACAGTTTGCGCAATTCGATTTGGGCAAGAGTTTCTTCTACCCCAAGGACGTGTGGAGTTTGATCAAAGAGAAATTACCCGTCTCCATCAGCTTGGGGTTGTGGACATTTTTCTTGAGCTATTTGGTCTCGGTGCCGTTGGGCATTGCCAAGGCAGTGCGCGCAGGAACTCGCTTTGATGTCCTGACCAGTCTGCTGGTGTTGGTCGGTTACGCCATTCCAGGATTTGTGCTGGGCGTGGCTTTGCTGGTGATCTTTGGCGGTCAATTGCAGTGGTTTCCTCTGCGCGGCCTGACCTCGTCAAATTGGGAGCAACTCTCTTGGGGCGCAAAGGTGGTGGACTATTTGTGGCACATCGCCTTGCCAGTCACCGCCAGTGTGCTGGGCTCGTTTGCGGTCATCACCATGCTGACCAAAAATGCTTTTCTAGAAGAAATTCGCAAGCAATATGTCTTGACTGCCCGAGCCAAAGGACTGCCTGAAAAGCGGGTGCTCTACCGGCATGTCATGCGCAATGCGTTGATTCCTTTGGTCACCGGATTTCCTGCGGCCTTCATAGGTGCTTTTTTCACGGGTTCGCTCTTGATCGAGACCTTGTTTTCGCTCGATGGTTTGGGCCTGCTCAGTTACGAGGCGGTGATTCGACGTGACTACCCGGTGGTGTTGGGTACTTTGTATTTGTTCACGCTGATTGGCTTGGTCACCAAGCTGATCAGTGACCTGTGTTACCTGTGGGTTGATCCCCGCGTGAAGTTTGACCAATGAACCCCACTGTCAATCCTAACTACACCGGTCAAGTGTCGCCCACGGTTCGCGCCTGGCAGAGGTTCAAGCGCAACCGCTTGGGCTTTGGCAGCTTGGTGATTTTTTTGGTGCTTTTTGTGTTGAGTTTGGGCGCTGAGTTTTGGTCGAACGACAAGCCCTTGGTGGTGCGCTTTCAGGGCCAGTGGTATTTCCCGGTGGTGCAAACTTTGCCTGAAAAAATGTTCGGCGGTGACTTTGAAACCCCGGCGGATTATTTGGACCCTTTTATTCAGCAGCAACTGAACACGAACGGCAATTGGGCCTTTCAAGCCGCCAATCCTTACCACCACAGCACGCTCGATTATTTTGCGCCCCTGCCCAACCCCGCGCCACCCAATGCCCGCAATGTGTTGGGCACCGACGACCGCGGTCGCGATGTGCTGGCTCGCTTGATTTATGGCTTTCGAGTGTCGGTTTTGTTTGCCCTGGCGTTGACGCTCTTTGGTGTGGTACTCGGGGTGTTGACGGGTGCTGTTCAAGGCTTTTTTGTGGGCAAGACAGACTTGGTGTTTCAGCGCTTCATCGAGATTTGGAGTGCCATGCCCGAGTTGTATTTGCTGATTATTTTTTCAGCGGTGTTCGAGCCCAGTGTGGGCTTGTTGTTGGTCTTGCTGAGTTTGTTTGGTTGGATGGGCTTGTCTGACTATGTCCGCGCCGAGTTCTTGCGTAACCGCCAACTCGATTACGTCAAATCGGCCAGGGCGCTGGGTTTGGGCCACTGGCAAATCATGTGGCGGCATGTGTTGCCCAACAGCATGACCCCCGTGGTGACCTTTTTGCCGTTTCGCATGAGCGGCGCCATATTGGCTTTGACCTCGCTCGACTTCTTGGGCTTGGGCGTGCCCCCGGGCACCCCCTCATTGGGCGAATTGTTGGCCCAAGGCAAAAACAACATCGATGCTTGGTGGATTTCTCTGTCCACTTTCGCTGTGCTGGTGTTGACCCTGCTGTTGCTGACCTTCATGGGTGACGCTTTGCGAGATGCGTTGGACCCCAGAAAGGTGGACGCATGAACGCGCAAGATCAGGCCCCCTTGTTGGAGTTGGTGGATTTACGCGTGGCTTTTGGTGCGCAAGAAGTGGTGCATGGCATCCACTTGAGTCTTCGCGCCGGCGAACGCTTGGCCTTGGTGGGCGAGTCGGGTTCTGGCAAGTCGGTCACTGCCTTGTCGGTGTTGCGCCTGATCGAGTCGGCCCAGTTGACGGGCCAAGTGCTCTGGCAAGGACGCGATTTGTTGCAGGCATCGGCGGCGGACATGCAACGGATTCGGGGTGACGAGATCGCCATGATTTTTCAAGAGCCGATGACGGCGATGAACCCCTTGATGACGGTAGGCCAACAAATTGCCGAGGTGTTGCAGCTTAAAAAACTGTTGTCCCGCAAAGCCGCTGAGGCCCGCGCCGTGGAGTTGCTGCAGGAGACCGGCATTGATGACGCATGGCGGCGCAGCCAAAGTTACCCCCACCAATTGTCAGGCGGTCAAAGGCAGCGCGCCATGATGGCCATGGCCTTGGCCTCTGAGCCCAAACTGCTGCTGGCCGACGAGCCCACGACCGCGCTCGATGCCAGCTTGCGTTTGCAAATGCTGAATTTGTTGGCCGATCTGCAGAAAAAAACCGGTATGGCCGTGCTGCTGATCACACACGATTTGGCCTTGGTACGGCATTTTGCCGATCGAGTCGCCGTCATGGAAAAGGGCCATTTGGTGGAGCAGGGCGATTTGCGCACTGTGTTCTCTAGCGCGCAGCACCCCTACACCCAAAAGCTGTTGGACAGCCGGCCCAACCGCCAAGGTTTGGCCAGCGCCCCCGCCAGTGACGAGCCTTTGTTGCTGGCCAAAGACCTGCAAGTGCGTTACCCCAAAGCGGTGCCGGGCTTGCGGGGTTGGTTTCGGCAAGCGCATTTCACAGCACTGCATGGCGCCAGTTTCAGTTTGGCGGCTGGGCACACCTTGGGTGTCATGGGTGAGTCGGGGTCTGGCAAGTCCAGTTTGGCGCAAGCGGTGTTGGGCTTGATCCCGTTTTCTGGCGAGCTTTTGCTGGGCGGAAAGGGTTGGCAAAACGTGCCGACCAAAGACAAAGCCCTTCGACAGCGCGTTCAGGTCGTCTTTCAAGACCCTTATGGCAGCTTGTCACCGCGCATGACCGTTGGCGAAATCGTCTCGGAAGGACTGCGCTTGCACCAACCCCAGTTGCAAGCGTCCGAACTTGAGCAACAGGTGCTGACCACACTGGCCGAAGTCGGGTTGAAGACCGAAGAATTTCCTGATCTGCTGAACCGTTACCCCCATGCTTTTTCGGGGGGCCAAAGGCAGCGTATTGCCTTGGCGCGTGCGTTGGTGGTTAACCCTGAGTTGTTGGTGCTCGATGAACCGACCAGTGCGCTGGATGTGACGGTGCAAAAGCAAATTCTTCAACTCTTGCAAGACTTGCAAAAACAGAAAAAGATTGCTTTTTTACTCATCACGCACGATATCGATGTTCTGCGGGCCATGGCCCACGAGGTTCTGGTGTTGAAAGCGGGGCAGGTGGTTGAGTCCGGTTTGGCCGAACAAGTGCTGAACCAACCTGCGCATTCTTACACCCGCAGTTTGTTGGCGGCCTTCCCAAATGGCTGAGCCCCGATGCACTGCAACAAGCAATTTCTGCCTTAGAAATCACGCACTTAGCACGTTTTTCGGATAGAATATTGGCTTCACGACCAAACGGGCGGGTTTTCACCGCCCGTTTTTTTTGGGTCTTTCTTTTTTAACGTTGATTTTCGAAGCTCTGTGGCATTGCAGCAAATTGTTCAAGAAACCGTGACTGGACTGGGGTATGACCTGGTCGAGATTGACCGCACAGCGGGCGGCTTGTTGCGCATCACCATTGACTGGCCTTGGCAGCCCGGTTCAGAGCTTTTCATCAACGTCGAAGATTGCGAAAAAGTCAATCGGCAATTGCAGTTCGCCCTCGAAGTCGACGGCGTTGCCTACAACCGGCTCGAGGTGTCCTCTCCCGGAATTGACCGCCCCTTGCGTCATGAAAAAGATTTTGAGCGCTTTGCCGGAGAGTTGATCGACATCACCCTCAAAGCGCCCATGGGTGAAAGTGCTGCCGGTATGGTCAGCGCCACCCGCAAAAAATTCCGCGGCACCCTCGAAAAAACCGATGTGGCTGCGCACTGGCAAATCGTCTGGAGCGATGAGCCTGCCGTCAAGCCCGGACAAAGAATCAGTAAAAAAAGAGCCCCAGCGCCTTTGCATGCGTTGGGTTTCACACTGGATGAATTACGTGACGCCCGTTTGGCGCCCGTAGTCGATTTCAAAGGGCGCAAGCCTAAGGTTGAAGCCGGATCGTAAGGTCGGGTTTTCCACATTTTTATCGGGTTTGATCCGCAAACCCAATGGAACAGGAGAGTTAAGTCATGAATCGCGAAATGTTGATGCTGGTCGAAGCCATCTCACGTGAAAAGAACGTTGAGCGCGACGTGGTGTTCGGTGCTGTGGAAGCAGCACTGGCCCAAGCCACCAAAAAGTTGTACGCCGGTGAGGTGGACATTCGCGTCGCAGTCGACCGTGACAACGGCAACTACGAGACTTTCCGCCGTTGGCATGTGGTCCCCGATGAAGCAGGTTTGCAATTGCCCGAGCAAGAAATTTTGTTGTTCGAAGCCAAAGAGCAAATTGCGGACATTGAAGTCGATGAGTACATCGAAGAGTCCATCGAGTCCTTGCCGATCGGTCGCATTGGCGCGATGGCGGCCAAACAAGTCATCTTGCAGAAGATCCGCGACGCAGAGCGCGAAATGCTGTTAAACGACTTCATGTCCCGCGGCGAGAAAATTTTCGTCGGTACCGTCAAGCGCATGGACAAAGGCGACATCATTTGTGAAGCGGGCCGCATCGAAGGCCGTTTGCGCCGCAGCGAAATGATCCCCAAGGAAAACCTGCGCAGTGGCGACCGCGTTCGCGCCATGATCATGGAAGTGGACTTGACCTTGCGTGGCGCGCCGATCTTGTTGTCGCGCTCGGCCCCCGAGTTCATGATTGAGTTGTTCCGCCAGGAAGTGCCCGAAATCGAGCAAGGTTTGCTCGAAATCAAAACTTGCGCCCGTGACCCCGGTTCGCGTGCCAAGATTGCCGTTTTGTCTCACGACAAACGCGTTGACCCTATTGGCACTTGCGTCGGCGTGCGTGGCACCCGCGTCAATGCCGTGACCAACGAGTTGGCTGGTGAGCGCGTGGACATCGTGTTGTGGAGCGAAGACCCCGCCCAGTTTGTGATCGGCGCATTGGCTCCCGCCAACGTGCAATCGATCGTGGTGGACGAAGAAAAACACGCCATGGATGTGGTGGTGGACGAAGAAAACTTGGCCATCGCCATTGGCCGTGGTGGCCAAAACGTGCGCTTGGCTTCTGACCTCACCGGCTGGAAGATCAACATCATGGACGCCGCTGAGTCGGCTCAAAAGCAAGCCGAAGAAACCACCGGTATTCGTCAGCTGTTCATGGAAAAGCTTGATGTGGACCAAGAAATTGCCGACATCCTGATCAGCGAAGGTTTCACCAGCTTGGAAGAAGTGGCCTATGTGCCGATTCAAGAAATGCTGGAGATCGAAAGCTTCGACGAGGAAACCATCAACGAGCTGCGTTCACGCGCCAAAGACGCTTTGTTGACCCTCGAAATCGCACGCGAAGAGAGCGTTGAAGACGTGTCTCAAGACCTGCGTGATTTGCCAGGCCTCACACCTGAGCTGATTTCTAAGCTGGTTGAAGCAGGTATTCATACCCGCGACGATTTGGCTGACTTGGCCACCGACGAACTGACTGACATCACCGCTCAGACAGCTGAAGAGGCGACCGCCCTGATCATGAAAGCCCGCGAACATTGGTTTGCTGGCCAGGCCTGAAGCTATGGAGGCTTGAACACAATATGTCCAGTACCACTGTTGCCGAGTTCGCAAACGAACTCAAAAAATCTGCCGACGTCTTGCTCGATCAATTGCGATCAGCAGGCGTTGCCAAGAGTGCCGACAGCGATACGCTGACCGACACCGACAAGCAAAAATTGCTCAGTTATCTGCAGGCCAGCCATGGCACTGTGGCCGGTGACCGTAAAAAAATCACCTTGGTCAAAAAGTCAACCAGCGAAATCAAGCAGGCCGATGCCTCTGGCAAAGCCCGCACGATTCAGGTGGAAGTGCGCAAGAAACGCACCCTCATCAAGCGCGATGACGAGCCGACCCAAGATGTTTCTGCAGCTGAAGCAGCAGAGGTCGCCATTGACCATGCCGATTTGGCACGACGCGAAGAAGAAGCCCGCCGTCAGGCCGAGTTGATTCGTCGCCAAGAAGAAGAATTGGCCGAAAAGCGCCGTCTGCGTGAAGAGCAAGAAGCCAAGCAGCGCTCTGAACTCGAGGCGCAAGAAGCGCAGTCACGCGCCGAAGTGCAGTCTTTGACCGAAGCAGCCGCATTGGCGGCCGGTCAAGCGGCTGGTGGCAAAGCTTCTTTGAGCCGTGATGAGCGCGAGCAGTTGGCCCGCGCTGAAGCCGCCAGCATCAACGCTGCATCTCAAGTGAAAGCGTCTGCCGCAGGCGCCGCTGCATCCGCCGAAAATTCTGCTGCTGCCAAGGCCGCTGAATTGGCCGAAGCCGCCGCAGCCAAAGCCAAATCAGACAAAGAAGCTCGCGAAGCTGCCGTCCAAAAAGCCGCCGCTGACTCGAAGGCCAAGGCCGAAGAAGAGACGGCCCGTGCGGTTGATTTGGATTTGCGTCGTCGCAAAGCTTTGGCTGAAGCTGAAGCCATTCGCTCGATGATGAGTGCGCCAAAAAAGGTGTTGGTCGCGAAAAAAGACGAACCCAAGGCCGAGCCCAAAGCCGCGGTCAAAGGCACTTTGCACAAGCCAGCAGGCACACCAGCGCCAGGCGCACGTGCTGCAGCTGCGGCCGCTCAAGCGGCGCCGTCGGGTCCTGGTGGCAATAAAGAAGTCAAGTCGGCCAAGCTGTCGTCCAGCTGGGCAGGTGATCCGGCCAAGAAAAAAGCCATTCCAACGCGTGGTGACACGAGTGGTGGCGTGGGGCGCAACAATTGGCGTGCGGGCCCACGTGGTCGCCGTGGCAATGAGCGTGACCGTGAAGATGCGCACGCCCAACAAACGCCAGCAGAAGTGCGCGTGCTCGAAGTGCACGTGCCTGAGACCATCACCGTGGCCGAACTGGCCCACAAGATGGCCATCAAGGCCTCTGAGGTCATCAAGCACTTGATGAAGTTGGGCCAAATGGCCACCATGAACCAACCTTTGGACCAAGACACCGCCATGATCGTGGTGGAAGAAATGGGCCACAAAGCGGTGGTGGCGGCGCTGGACGACCCCGAAGCCTTTACCGACGACGAAGTGTTGGACCAACAAGCCGAATTGTTGTCACGCGCTCCGGTGGTGACCGTGATGGGCCACGTTGACCACGGCAAAACCTCGTTGCTGGACTACATTCGCCGTGCCAAAGTGGCTTCAGGCGAAGCCGGTGGTATCACTCAGCACATTGGTGCCTACCACGTTGAAACCCCGCGCGGCATGATCTCTTTCTTGGACACGCCCGGTCACGAAGCCTTCACGGCCATGCGTGCTCGTGGTGCCCAAGCGACTGACATTGTGATCTTGGTGGTGGCTGGTGATGACGGCGTGATGCCGCAAACCAAAGAAGCCATCAAACACGCTAAGGCGGCGGGTGTGCCCATCGTGGTGGCCATCAACAAGATGGACAAACCCGATGCCAACATTGAGCGCGTTCGCAGTGAGCTGATTTCTGAAGAAGTGGTTCCTGAAGAGTTCGGCGGCGATTCGCCGTTTGTCTCCGTCTCGGCCAAAACCGGCATGGGCATTGACGACTTGCTCGAACAAGTGTTGTTGCAGGCCGAAGTGTTGGAGCTCAAAGCGCCTGTTCAAGCCGCTGCCAAGGGCCTGGTCATTGAAGCGCGTCTGGACAAAGGCCGTGGACCCGTGGCCACCATCTTGGTGCAGTCCGGCACATTGAACACCGGCGATGTGGTGTTGGCCGGCCAAACCTTTGGCCGTGTTCGCGCCATGCTGGACGAGAACGCTCAAACCATCAAATCGGCGGGACCATCGATTCCTGTCGAAATTCAAGGTCTGACCGAAGTGCCGCAAGCCGGTGACGAGTTCATGGTCATGGGCGATGAGCGCCGTGCCCGTGAAATCGCCACTTACCGTGCCGGCAAGTTCCGCAACACCAAATTGGCCAAGCAACAAGCCGCCAAGCTCGAAAACATGTTCACCGACATGGCCGCGGGCGAAGTCAAGATGTTGCCGATCATCGTCAAGGCCGACGTGCAAGGTTCGCAAGAAGCTTTGGGCGCCTCGTTGCTCAAGCTGTCCAACGAAGAAGTCAAAGTCCAGTTGGTCTACTCCGGCGTGGGCGGCATCAGCGAATCTGACGTCAACTTGGCGATTGCCTCAAAAGCCATCGTGATTGGTTTCAACGTGCGTGCCGATGCCGGCGCGCGCAAGTTGGCCGAAGGCAATGGCGTTGACCTGCATTACTACAACATCATTTATGACGCTGTGGATGAGCTGAAAGCCGCCATGTCGGGCATGTTGGCTCCGGAGCAGCGTGAAGAAATCATGGGTATGGCCGAGATTCGGACAGTCTTCGTGGCGTCCAAAATCGGTACGGTCGCGGGTTGTATGGTCACTTCTGGCCAAGTCACTCGCAACGCCAAGTTCCGTCTGTTGCGCGACAACGTGGTCATCTACACCGGTGAACTCGACTCGCTCAAACGCCTCAAAGACGACGTTCGCGAAGTCAAAGAAGGCTTCGAGTGCGGTATCAAGCTCAAGAACTACAACGACATCAAAGAAGGCGATCAACTCGAATTCTTCGACGTCAAGGAAATCGCGAGAACGCTGTAAATGGCGCGCAAGAAGCCATCGTCCGTCCCCAATCGCGGTTTCCGCGTGGCCGACCAGATCCAACGCGATCTGGCCGAATTGATCGCGCGCGAGTTGAAAGACCCGCGCGTGGGCATGGTCACGCTGAACGCGATCGAGGTGACGCCCGATTACGCTCACGCCAAGGTTTATTTCAGTGTTTTGACGGGCAACCCCGAAGAAGCCACTGAAGGCTTGAACGCGGCGGCTGGCTTTCTGCGCAATGGCTTGTTCAAACGCCTGCACATCCACACCGTGCCGACCTTGCACTTTTTGTTTGACCGCACCACCGAGCGTGCGTCTGACATGAATGCTTTGATCGCCAAAGCGGTTTCGTCTCGCGCTCAGGAGGACTGAGTATGAACGCGCCACGCACAAGGGTGCAGCGGCGCCCTGTGCACGGGGTGCTGCTGCTTGACAAACCGCTGGGGCTGTCCAGCAATCAGGCTTTGCAAAAAGCCAAATGGTTGTTGCGCGCCGAAAAAGCAGGTCACACCGGCACCCTCGATCCTTTGGCCACAGGCGTTTTGCCGTTGTGCTTTGGCGCTGCCACCAAGTTCAGTCAACTGCATTTGGATGCCGACAAGACTTACGAAACCACGGTGCGTCTGGGTGTCAAAACCAGCACCGGAGATGCCGAGGGCGATGTGATCGCTGAGCGCAAAGTGTCATGTTCGGTGGGTACAGTGGTCGAAGTGTTGGACCAGTTCATGGGACCGATCAGCCAGGTGCCGCCAATGCACAGTGCGTTGAAGAAAGACGGTAAGCCCTTGTATGAATATGCCCGTGAGGGTGAAACCGTGGAGCGTGAAGCGCGCAACGTGGTGATTCATGACCTGGACTTGCTGGAAATGGATTTGAAGGGGGATGCGCCTTTCTTGCGACTGCGTGTGCGTTGCAGCAAGGGCACTTACATCCGCACTTTGGGTGAAGACATTGCCGAGGCCTTGGGCTGCGGCGGGCACTTGGTGGCTTTGCGTCGGGTGGTGACTGGGCCTTTTGAAGAGGCACAGTGCCTCACGCTAGAAGCTTTGGAGGCCATGCAAGATGCCGAGCGCATTGCTGCTGTGCAACCTGTAGATGTTTTGTTGCCCGGTTTCACCGAGCTGAGTTTGGAGGGCCAGGAGGCCAGTCGTTTTTTGAATGGGGTGCGCAAACGCGGCCCTTGGGTTGATTGTGATCAAGTCGTGGTGTATGGAGAACATCCTCGTGCCTTGCTGGGAACAGCGGTCGTGCATGACGGCGAATTGATTCCGGGTCGCTTGTTGAGCCCGCTCGAAATTCAACAGATTTTGGAAAAATCACCTGCAACCGAGCCAATGCTGGCCGAGCAGGTTTAAAGGAAGAGAAAGCATGAGCAAGCAAATTCGCAACATCGCCATCATTGCGCACGTTGACCACGGTAAAACCACCATGGTCGACCAACTGCTGCGCCAGTCGGGTACTTTTGCCGAACACGAAAAAGTGGTCGACACCGTCATGGACAACAACGCCATCGAACGGGAACGCGGCATCACCATCTTGGCTAAAAACTGTGCCGTCAGCTGGGAAGGCACCCACATCAACATCGTCGACACGCCCGGCCACGCCGACTTTGGTGGTGAGGTGGAACGCGCGTTGTCCATGGTCGACGGCGTGGTGCTGCTGATCGATGCGCAAGAAGGCCCCATGCCGCAAACCCGCTTCGTGACCAAAAAGGCCTTGGCCTTGGGCTTGAAGCCGATCGTGGTGGTGAACAAAGTGGACAAGCCCGGTGCCAACCCCGACAAGGTGGTGAACGCCGCTTTTGACTTGTTCGACAAACTCGGTGCCAACGACGAGCAGCTCGATTTCCCGGTGGTTTACGCCTCGGGTATCAACGGCTGGACATCGCTGGAAGAAGGTGCGCCCGGTGAGCAGTGGGGCCCCGACATGTCGGCGCTCTTCAACACAGTCTTGAAGCACGTCAAGCCCAACTCGGGTGACCCAGCAGCGCCACTGCAGCTGCAAGTGTCGGCGCTCGATTTCTCGACATTTGTGGGACGCATTGGCGTGGGCCGTATCAGCCAAGGCACCATCAAACCCAACATGGACGTGGTGGTCATGGAAGGCCCTGACGGTGCAACCGTCAAAGGCCGTATCAACCAAGTGTTGACTTTCCAAGGCTTGGACCGCGTGCAAGTGACGGAAGCGGGTCCTGGCGACATCGTCTTGATCAACGGTATTGCCGACTTGAACATCGGCGTGACCGTGACCGATCCTTTGAGCCCCGCACCCCTGCCGATGCTGAAGGTGGACGAACCCACTTTGACCATGAACTTCTGCGTGAACACCTCGCCATTGGCCGGTCGTGAAGGCAAGTACGTGACCAGCCGTCAGATTTGGGACCGCCTGCAAAAAGAGTTGCAGCACAACGTGGCGTTGCGCGTGAAGGAAACCGACGAAGACGGTATCTTTGAAGTCGCAGGTCGCGGCGAATTGCACCTGACCATTTTATTGGAAAACATGCGCCGTGAGGGCTACGAATTGGCGGTGTCCAAACCCCGCGTGTTGTTCCGCGATATCGACGGTGAGCGTCACGAACCCATCGAATTGGTGACCGCTGACATCGAAGAAAACCACCAAGGCGGTGTGATGCAAGCCTTGGGCGAGCGCAAGGGCGAATTGGTCAACATGGAACCCGATGGCCGTGGCCGTGTGCGTTTGGAATACCGCATTCCTGCACGGGGGCTGATTGGTTTTACCAACGAGTTCTTGAACCTGACCCGTGGTTCGGGTTTGATCTCCAACATCTTTGACAGCTACGAGCCGCACAAAGGCGAGATCGGTGGCCGCAAAAACGGTGTGCTGATTTCGATGGACGACGGTGAAATTTTCACCTACGCCTTGGGCAAGCTGGATGACCGCGGTCGCATGTTTGTCAAGGCCAACGACCCGGTTTACGAAGGCATGATTGTGGGTATCCACAGCCGTGACAACGACTTGGTGGTGAACGCCACCCGCACCAAGCAGTTGACCAACTTCCGCGTGTCGGGCAAAGAAGACGCTATCAAGATCACGCCGCCCATCGACTTGACCCTCGAGTACGGTGTGGAATTCATTGAAGACGACGAGTTGGTGGAAATCACCCCCAAGAGCGTTCGTCTGCGCAAGCGTTTCCTGAAAGAAAGCGAACGCAAGCGCAACAAGTGATCGGATAACGATCATGCGTTTGTCGCACGGATTGGCCGTTTGGACCATGGTGGGTGTTGCAGCCCTTTGGTCCATTGCGGGTGTAGTGACACGGCACCTTGAAGAAGCGCGCAGCTTTGAAATCACTTTCTGGCGCAGCCTGTTCACGGTCATTTCGTTGCTGGTGATCTTGCCCTTGTGGCAAGGTCGTGGATTTTGGTCACGGCTGCCTTGGCGCAGCCGTTACTTTTGGTATTCAGGCTTGTGTTGGTGCGTCATGTTCACCGCCTTCATGGTGGCGCTCACGTTGACAGCCGTGGCCAATGTTTTGATCACTATGGCGGTGGGGCCGTTGCTCACAGCCCTGATCTCGCGCGTGTTTTTGGGCTACCGATTGCCCAACCGCACATGGCTGGCCATTGTGTTGGCCGGCATCGGCATCGCTTGGATGTATGGCTCGCAACTCAGTTTGGGCGATCCCAATTTCTTGCTCGGCTCGATGGTCGCTTTGTGCGTGCCCATCGCGGCTTCTGTGCAATGGACTTTGGTGCAAAAAAGCCAAAGCGAAGGACTCAACCTCGACTTGGTGCCTTCCGTGCTGCTGGGGGCCATTTTTTCGACGGTGTTGACTTTCCCATTGGCCTTGCCTTTGCAGGCATCGGCGCATGATGTGGGCTTGTTGGCCATTTTGGGTTTGTTTCAGTTGGCCATTCCCTGCGTGGTGTCGGTGGTCTGTGCGCGTGTGCTCAAGGCGCCAGAAGTGTCGCTGTTGGCTTTGCTTGAAATTGTTTTTGGCATTGCACTCGCCTGGTTGGGCGCCAACGAGGCACCTCAGCTGAGCGTTCTGTTCGGCGGCGCCTTGGTGTTGGGGGCGTTGATCCTCAATGAGTGGTTAGGTTGGAGGAAAAACAATGTCTGATGTCATCGCGCAAATTCAAGGTCGCATCGGCTGTTTGACCCTGAACCGCCCCAAAGCACTGAACGCTTTGACCTTGGACATGGTGCGCGCCTTGACGCACACCCTGTGCGAATGGCAAGACAACCCGCAAGTGTTGGCTGTGGCGGTGCGCGGCACCGGCAAAGAAGGTCCTTTTGGCTCATTTTGCGCGGGCGGCGATATTCGTTTCTTTCACCAAGCGGCGCATGCTGGCGATACCGCATTGGCCGATTTCTTCACCGAAGAGTACCGGCTCAACCACCTGATTCACACCTACAGCAAACCCTACATTGCCTTCATGGACGGCATTGTCATGGGCGGCGGTATGGGCATTAGCCAAGGCGCCAGTGTGCGCGTGGTGACTGAGCGCACCAAGATGGCCATGCCTGAAACCCACATCGGCTTGTTTCCCGATGTCGGCGGTGGTTTTTTCTTAAGCCGCTGCCCCGGTCGATTGGGTGAATATTTGGCGCTGACCGGGCAACTCTTGAATGGCCCTCAGGCCGTGGCAGCGAAGTTGGCCGACATCGCTTTGCCCAGCGGCATGTTGGAGCCGATTTGGCAAACGTTGATCAGCAGCCCCTTTGAAAACGCCGAATCGGTCGAGCGGTGGGTGTTGGCCCAAGCGGGCGCCATGACGCCCGAAAAACTGCAGCCACAGCCCCACATTGACGAAGTGTTCGGTCTTCCCAGTGTCGACTTGATGTTGCAAAAACTCGAATCCTCGGACGAAGAGTGGAGCCAAAAAACGGCAGACGTGTTGCGTCACCGTTCGCCCACCATGCTGAAAGTGGTGTTAGAGCAAATTCGCCGCGCCCGACAAATGAGTTTGGCCGATGACTTGCGCATGGAGCGCGACATGGTGCACCACTGCTTTCATTTGCGCAGCGTGGCAGACAGTGAAACGGTGGAAGGCATTCGCGCACTGGCCATCGACAAAGACCACCAACCCAACTGGAAACCTGCTCGCATTGAGGATGTAAACGACGCTGAAGTTGCGCAGTTCTTCGTGAGCCCTTGGCCACCTGAAGAACACCCTCTGCGCGATTTGAGTTAAGCGCGGCGTTCTGTGCACCCTAGGGCAGATCTCAAGCGGGGCATGGCGCTAGATGATTGGGGTGAACAGCAAAAGTTAACAGCAAAAGTTAACAGCAACAGTTAACGGCAGCAGTTAACGGCAGCAAGTTACGGATATCAGGTAATCGATATCAAGTAACGTTTAGCGGTCGCGGTGACGGCTCTTCATGGCGCGTTCGACTTCGCGCTTGCCTTCGCGGTCTTTGATGGTGTCGCGCTTGTCGTGCTCGGCTTTGCCTTTGGCCAGCGCAATGTCGCACTTCACCTTGCCTGCTTTCCAGTGCAAATTGATGGGCACCAAGGTGTACCCTTTTTGCTCAATTTTGCCGATCAACCGTTTGATCTCTTCTTTGTTCAGCAGCAATTTGCGCGTGCGGGCTGCTTCGGGGCTGATGTGGGTCGACGCCGTTTTGAGCGGGTTGATTAGGCAGCCGATGATGAACAATTCGCCATTGCGAATGACCACATAACCGTCGGTCAGTTGCACTTTGCCTTCGCGAATGGCCTTGACCTCCCAGCCTTCCAACACCATGCCGGCCTCGTACCGTTCTTCGAAAAAATAATCGAAGGCCGCCTTTTTGTTTTCGGCGATTTTGGCAAACACGGGGGGAGCAGCAGACTTTTTGGTGGTGGCCATGGTGAGCAGATAGGGACGGCGCGGCCGTTCACAATAGTTTGCAGGGGGAGGCGCTGCAAAACGTCAGATCGAAAAACTACAATCGGTGCATTGTATGAAGAATATCCACAAGTCCGTTCTGATCTGGTACACCCCAGAGGAAATGTTTCGACTGGTCACCGACGTGGCCCGTTACCCCGAATTTTTGCCTTGGTGTGACCAAGCCCGCGTGCTCGAAACCGACGCACAAGGCATGTTGGCCGAAGTGGGCATCAGCTTGGGCGGCATTCAGCAAACGTTCACCACCCGCAACACACACACCGAAGGCCGATCGGTGGGCATGAGTTTGGTCAAGGGCCCGTTTTCTGATCTGAGTGGCATGTGGCAATTCTCGCCCGTGGGTGATGGCCAGCAGCGCGCCTGCAAAGTCGAGCTGAACCTGCAATACGGTTTTTCGAGCAAAACATTGGCCGCTTTGGTGGGTCCGGTGTTCGACAAAATTGCCGCCAGTTTGGTCGACGCTTTCGTCAAGCGCGCTGAAGCGGTCTATGGCTGAAAGCACCATCGCCGTCACCCTGTGTTGGAGCCTGGCCGCGCGAGACGTGCAGGAAACCTCTTTGCGAGTGCCAGAGGGCAGTACGGTTGAGGTGCTGTTGCATTTGGCCATTCGGCAGATCGTGGAAACCGCCAGCTCGACGGTTGACGCCTCTCAGGAAGCTCTTTCTTCGCTGCATTTTCAGCAGCCAGGGGTTTGGGGCAAAAAA